>Ga0302349_1000502_pt1 | contig 45580 bp, 43 predicted proteins | sample PhyAR1_FD_202176 | JGI IMG/M metagenome (GOLD analysis project Ga0302349, IMG submission 202176) | Leaf surface microbial communities from alfalfa plants in UC Gill Tract Community Farm, Albany, California, United States - DLSL A.R1... | ecosystem: Host-associated > Plants > Phyllosphere >... | reverse complement strand
TTCGTGGCCGGCGGCGCTGGCATTTGCTTTAGCCAACTCTTCCGCTTCGCGCTGGGCGTTGTATTTCTGGATGGCAGTGATGGTTCTATCCAGCGCCGCCAGTGCCCAATCGGGGCATGGCCTTTTCGACTTCGCGTCTTCCTTTGCCACCCACGACCTCACGGCGCGCACCGAGCATGGCCGTTTAGTAGCGAACGCCACCAGTTCTGCGGCCTTGTCTTGTGTGATTGAATGCTGTTCCAGCAGCAACCGGAAGCGGGCACGGTTATCCATGGTGCTCCATTCGTTTAGGCACTTGTGCCTATTCAAGAATTAGGCACAAGTGCCTAAGCTGACAATCAGATATCCCGAAGTCGCTACGTTCGCCTATGCTCGTCTTTCCTAAGCAGCGGCGCTGTGCGCGAGGCGACTGGCCCGCAGCGCGAGTTTGCAATGGTAGTCAGCTCCTGTGCAGCTGGTCTCCAGACGAACCACCTCGGCCAGCGTCACGCTGTGATTGCCGGCGCTATGGATGGCCCGGGTCAACTGCTCGCACATGCGTACAGCGTAACGAGGCACTTTGTGCTCCGGGTGCCGCTCAAGATTCTCTCGTGATGCCCGGCGCTCGGCCAGGGCGAGTCGGATGATCTCGGCGAACGGTTCGTACTGGCTATGGATGGGCATGGCTGTCTCCTTCATTTCAGCCCGAAATGTCGCTTCAGCTCGTTGATGCGAGTAGCCCGCCGGTGATGTGCATCGGCAGTAACCTGGTCTGCCTGGATCACCCCATGAGCGACGGCCGCGGTGTATTGCTCGTCTTGGATCACAAGATTCAATAGCTCCTGGAGCTGACTCCGCACTTCGTCGAATATGGCCATCCAGATTTCCTATCCATTTTCCTACTTGATCTGAGACAGAGCGGCGGCTTGAACTAGCGCTTCGTATGCGAGGCGGGCGCTGGCTAGCTCCGCGGCTGCGGAACTCATCCCAGCCGGCTGCGCTACCAGAAGCGCCTTGATCGCATTGTTCAAACGATCCCAAGCGCTGAGCATCTCTGCGTTCATTTCGTTTTCCTTACTCAAAGAGTGCCTGCACACGGGCCAGCACTTCGTCCATTACGACCTCGGGCACCGCCTCCACGCGCTTGGCGCCGCGAGCCTCAAGGTCAACCGTGCGAATCTGGTTGCACAGCACCACACCTTGAGTTTCGGTGCCGCTTCCGCTCAAGGTCACGGCGAAACCGGCGTACCGGGCGAAGTCGCCCCCTTGGGTGATCGGTGCGATCACTGCCAGCCCGGTGGCGTTGTAGGCCGCTGGAGTCAGTACCAACGCTGGGCGAAAATCGCCCTGCTGCTCTCGCCCCTCGGTGGGGTTCAGGTTCACCCGCACAATGTCGCCACGGTTGAATTTGGCTCGCTTCACGCTTCACGACCTACCGGCTTCATGGCATTCCAACCCGCAAGCTCTGCCGGCTCCGGCGCGGACAAGTCGCACTGCTGCATCAGGTCCGCCAACTGATAACGCGGCTTGGCTTTCGCCGGCTTGAGCGTCATAACCTCGGCAGACACGTCCAATTTCAGAACGTCGCCGCTGACCAACTTCATGAGCTTGAGCACGGTAGCCGGCAGACGAATCGCCGCACTGTTGCCCCACTGCTGAACTTTGACTTCCATAAGCACCTCCGTAATGTATAGCCATTGTAGATACTTGCCACTCTATGCGCAAGCACCAATGTAGAAACATAGTTTCTACAAAGCTACTTCAAAGGCTCGCCGTATAGTGTCCGCATTTATCGCCAGGTAAGGCTTGCTGTGGTCGAGCTGGGCATGCCCGAGAATCGTTTGAACAATGTCCACATCGCCAGTCGCAGCCAGCACCGTGGCGGCCAGCGTGCGCCGAACGCTGTGCGATGAATCATGCTTGATACCCGCTTGCCGGTAGATGCGGCTGAACGTCTGTTGCAGCGCGTCACAGGCCCGGTACACCTCCGCCCCGCCTTCCAAGATCCGATGCTTGAACGCCAGTTCAAATGCCTGACCCTTGTGGGTAAGAATCAGTTTCGAATCAGGGCGTAACCCTCGATATTCGGCGGCACCCGAAAGTCCCCAGCGGCGCCTTTGGCGCAGCGCAAGCCATTGCTCCAGAGCGACCAGGCACCGGGGATGCGTCAGGTACACTTTGCGCGCACGGCAGCCCTTCGTGATCGAGGGTCGCAAGTACAGTTCGGGCCGGACAGCCCCGCTTGGAAAGAGCACGTCGGCGACCTCCAGCTGGGCCAGCTCGGTGACCCTCACGCCTGTGGTGTGGGTGATCCAGACCAGCAACACGTCACGCTCTGGCATACGGCCAGATACGGACGCTACTCGTACCAAATGTTTGAACTGTCCAGGGCGAAGGGATGCAGCACGACGGGGATTCATGGCAGGACTCTCTGTTGGGATTGAACGCGGATCGGGATCGATCCTTAGAGAGTCGGCAATAGGCCTCCTAGGAAGCCTATCACTACCGATTTCGCAGTGTTCACGGAAAATGTCGTAGGCAGTCGCAGCTATTGCCAGTAAAACCTAGTCCGGCCGCATTAATTGTCGCGGACAGTCGCAGCTATTTCGAAAACCGAGTGCCGCAGATTTAGAACTTCGCGAGTGCTGTGTCGCATTTATTTCGGCAACCGACACCTGGCGTTATCGGAGGTAGTTGCATTTTCAAATATGCCTATACCCTGGAAATGAACGCTATGAGGGTTGAAAAATGGCAGCTATTCAGGGAGGCTGGCGAGAGCCTCTTCCGCCCCTCTTGCAGGGTGCGCAGCTATTACTGTCGGAGCGCAAAATCGCCACCGATGTACCCGTACCGCTCCACGGGCAGGTCGACCAGGTATTCCTCGCCCGCGGCTGGTTGATCCTGGTAGACACGAAGCGGCGCAAGCAGGCTCGCGTTTTCGCCAAAGACGTGGTTCAGCTGAGCGTCTACGCCACGATCCTTGCGCGGCAAGCGAGCGTATTCGCAGGGCAGAACTATCCTGTCGCCAGTACCGCCTTTATCCGGTGCGTCACGCCTCACGGCACAACCTACATTGAGGTCAGCCTGCTTTCGACGCGGGAGGTCATCGCGCTGTGGAATCGGTATTGGATGCTGCGTCGCGAAGGTCTAGCAGCCAGGCCTACTTGCCCTCAGCCTCCGGTATGCGCGGGGTGCAGCAAGAAAACCCAGTGTCCGAGGGGAAAGGGGCTAGGTAGCTCAGCCTAACCGCTGTGCAGCTCGTTCGTATCGCGGATGCTCAGTGGGCGGCGGCTTGAGCTGCAGGCTTGCCGCCGGCCACTGCTATCAGCTCATTGCCACTTTCCGTACCTGGCTGGGACAGATGGGCCGCAGCCTGGGCAGACAACTCCAGGAACGCCTGGTACTCGGCCGTGGATAGATGAAGGGCAACGCGGTCATTCTGCGGGTCTGGCACGGCATTCGCGCGAAACTGCTGGGCCAGCCCCGCGATGTGATGCGTGAGTTCAGTGACGAACTTCTTACCAAACCGACGGGTTGGCACCTGCAGGTGGCGACTGGTGATAGGGATTTCGGGCGCAGCGGCAGGTGTTTGCACGGTCTTGGCTGCTGGCTTTGTCGCACTATCGGCCTCGATTAACGCCTGCCATTCGAGGCGCGCGCGCTCCTGCGCCTGCAGCAGTACTTCTTCGGTTTGCTCACCGTACCGGCGCCAGACGTCGAGGGCGAGGTGAGGCTTCACTACCCGATCCGCAATCATTCGCTGCACCGCGCTAGGCATACGAAGCAGGGCGACGGCGTCTCGCACATGAACCGCGGTCTTGCCGATTTCGGTGGCTACCTCCGCGGTGGACCAGCGTTCGTCCAGCAGCCGTTGATAGCCTTGCGCACGCTCGATGGGTGTCAGGCTGAGATGGTCATCGGAGTTGAGCAGGTGCACCGTCGATCGGGCTCCGCGTTCGCGAACTTCGATCACCGCGACACGCCTGATCATCGCGCCCTGTTCTCTTGCGATAAGCGCAGCGCGCAGTCGGCAGCCGCCTTTTCGCAGGAAGCAGCGGCCCCCTTTTACCTCTACCCTGATCGGCTCCATCTGCTTGCACGCGTGCCACGCCTTGACCAGCTTGGCGATGTGCGCCTGAACCCGCGGCTCCTCGTAATTCCGGAGAGCAAAGCCTGGCTCCTCCTCGATCAGGGCCGGATCCAGCCATTTCAGCTGGGTCGATCCCACCGCGTTGGGCGTCTCTGCTTCGATTTTTTCGCAGAAACTTTCCAAGTTTTCGATACCCGGATCCGCCGGTTCAAACTCTTCCTCGAGATAGGTCATCACTTGCTCCCCGTGCGTGCAGCGCGCCGTGCTTTGATCTGGCGATAGGCATATTGGAAAACGAAACCGGAGATAAATTGAGCGACGATCACTGTCGCGACGGTGGAATCATTGTCGCCATAGGGCAGGCTGAGCAGGTAACAGGTGCCTGGTATGGCCACCGCCGCAAAGCCCAACAGGAACATCCCAGCGTCCGCGCGCGTACTCTTCAATTTTCCGATCTCACTCTGTATCTACCCGCATACCCTATCCCGCATTGTTGGAATGCAAGCTGCCAATCCCGCCCTTTTTGGGCGTGAACTCGAGCCTACCCAGGCACCTGGGTATTTAGGCTCTCCTGAACTGTTCAGGGAGAGTCCCGATGCGTTTCTCGAAAATCGTCTTCGCAGCGTTCGCCGCCCTCGCGGCTTCCTGCACGAGCCAGTCGAAGACTGAAGGTGTACAGCCGCTGCCGACCACCTACGTTCCGGTCCGTCTCGCCCACGAGTTCTATAGCAGCTGGGGGCACGACGGGCGCGGTGGCGCGGCGCTGCGTAAGCCGGCCTATCAGCATGTGATGGGCAGCGAAGAGATGGTCATGACCACCCATGGCAATTATCTCGCGCTGCAGAACCCCAACCAGGCGACTGGTACGGGCAGCAGCGTGCTGGTCACTGCCGTCAACAGCGGTGTGAACCGGGCGATCGACCAGGCGCTTACCGTCGTGCCGCCACCCTCTACGCCCATCTCTAAGCCTGTCTCCCCGGCGACCGAGGCAGAATATCTGGTTGCCTACCGGAAATTCTGCGCCGGCGCCGGTATGGCGCTTACCGAGCGAGAGTGGGAGCTGGTAGCTAAGGGTGGGCCCCACGGAGTGCCGCCGTCATTGCGTGGAAAATGCATGCGCGGCAAATAGCGCCTAGGTACTGCGTCTGGCCGGGAGATTCCCGGCTATCGGCTGAAGAAGAACGTATAGAGAGGGGTGCCGTAGCTCCACACCCCGATCATCACCCCAAGCGCTATGCTCCCGGCGGCAGCGATTGTCAGCAGCGTTGGCGAGATTCCAAGCACCTGCTGGAGGTTCGATAGCACCGAATTAAGGCCTTTGGTACCAAGTGCAGCTACTGGCGCTTCGCCGGGTCGATCCGTGGTGCGCGAAGGCGACCTGCTATGGGTTACCTTGACCAAATCAGCGATGTCCCCAAGGGTTTGGGTGCCGGCGGCAATGCTCTGATGGGCCGCGCGGAGTGAGTCGTCGTCGAGGGTTGAGGCGCGGCGACGTCGGGCGGAAGCTCTGGTGCGATCGTTCATGGCAAGACTCATGCTGACTGAGCCTTGAGCCTATTGGAACGCTGACTGGCCTTGGCCTGCTATCCGCGCCGTCAATGGGCTGCAATTGGCAACTCGACAGCGAAGCTCGGCCGCATGATGCCTTCAGACCGGAGATCATCATGCGTTTTTGGAAAAGACTTTTCGCGCCTAAGGCGATTGCCGCTCAGCCGCTGCTTAGCATCCGCGACATCCAGGAGCTGGATGTCAGCGCTCCGGAGATCCAGCAGTTCATCCAGGCCGGCGATGAGGCGCTGCTACGGTACCCGCCGTTCCAACGAGGATGGCCAGCCAGAATACCGGGCGCCCAGCTCCTCAAGCCCCACAGGGCGACAATGCAGAAACTCGCCAGCGGCGTTCGCATGCCCGCCGGTAGCTTCGATCGGATGCTTCTTCCCGTATTTGAATCGTTCGCGGACTTCGTCCACCTGCTGCCGGCTTCGCAATCTCATCACCACCGAGGCCCGGGCGGCTTGCTTGCCCATTCGCTTGAGGTGGCGATGTTCGCCTTCAACAGCTGCAAGTGCACTGCTTTCGATTACTCGCTTTTTCCCGCTCAGCGCCTCGTGCGGGAGAACCGCTGGTACGTGGCGGCGGTCATCGCGGCGCTGATGCACGATCTTGGGAAAGTGCTCAGTGACGTCGTCGTCGCTGACGAACGTGGCGATCGCCGCTGGGATCCGATGGGCCCACCTATACCCGCCTGGGCACAGGCGAACGGAATTGACCGCTACTACCTGACCTGGAACCCGGATAGGCATGACGTCCACCGGGACCTATCGGCCACCCTAATCGCACGGTTCCTTCCCCAGGAGCTGCTCGTTTGGTTGCGCGAGAGCGGGCCGGACATCTACAGCGAAATGGTCAATGCCATGTCCGGCCGCGACGATAGCAAACGGCTCGCTACCATCGTCGCTGGCGCAGACTCGAAATCCGTCGAGTTGGATATGCAGAAGCACGGCGGCGACGCATCACGTCAGTTTGGCATGGGCACCGGCGTACCCATTCCCGCCTTCGTCCTGGACACCATGATTCATTTCCTAGGCCAGAAGGACTGGCTCGTGAACGAACCTGGTCACCGGGTATGGGTGTTGGGCGGCCACGTCTTCGTCGTTTGGCCTCAGGCGTCCACTGAGATCGCCGAGTATCTGCAGACGCAGGGAGTAAAGGCCATCCCTCGCAGTGCCGACGTTCTAGGTGGCATTCTGCTTGATCACAAGGTCGTCGAGGCGGCGGCAGACGGCTCGATTTACTGGCCCGTCAAAGTCGACAAGATCAACGCCGGCCGCGACAAGCCCATCGTCTTGAAGTGCATCAAGCTCACGAACCCTGAAGCGCTGTTCCGCTTCGATGGCATTCCCGCATCGACCGCCGGCACCGTGGGAGCGGCGCCCGGTGAGATCAGGTATGAGCTCCCGGGACAGAGCGGTGCTGGTGCTGTTCTGGATCCGGTGCAGGAGGAAGATTCCCACCAGGTCGGCGCCGACTCACCGATGCAAGGAAGCGCTGCTGCTCCTGCCGGTGCTCCCAAGGCAAATGGCAGTCCCGCTAGAACGCCGGAGATTGTGCCGGCCAAGAAGGCGGACGTTGCGCAGAAAAACCAGGTAGCGCCGAAGGCAGCGGTTGTCCTCGAGCCCGCTGCCTCAGGCGGCCTGAAGATCAATGTCGGTCACTCCACTGGACAGCCGCATCTGCAAATTGCAGGCGTGCGTATCGAGTCTCCAGGCGGAAAGGTGAGCGCAACGGGGAAGAAGCTGAAAGGAAAAGAGGCAGCTGAGCAAGCTCGATCCGTGTCGAGTTCGACTACGGACGCAAAACGCGAAATGGCCGGCTCCCCAGATCGAGCTGGAACGCAAGCGGACCTGCAGGCTACCGCTTCGGCCGCCAGGGCGGTGGTAGAGGCCACTCCCGTTAAGATTGGGCCTGCACAGGATGAGGCGCCGGCCGTCCGCTACGGAGACGGTGTCTATGCGGCGGACTATGGAGACATTGATGACGAAGTCCTGCAGTTGGTCGGAATGGACATTCCTGACCGCCAGCTGCAAGGTTCCGGCGCTCCAGTGCAGACGAGCCAAGCAGTTGAAGAGGTATCACCGCTCGACCTGGTGCGGTTCAAGGATCGAATCGCTGATCGCCAGGCTGCCTCGCCGGCGGTGGCCGGTTTGACGATACCCAATGAGCTTATCGCGGCCGATGAGTTTTCCTTCGATCGCCTGCTCAAGAGTGCCGCGGCCGCGGGTCTGAGCGATGTACCAGCTGGCTCACCGCTAGCGGTGCAGCTACCCAGGGAGATCGCTAGGGAGACTTTCGGAGGCCAATCTGAGCGGGTCCTGGCCGATGCTTTCAAGCACGAAACCACCCCTCGAAAGGTGCAATCGACAGAGGCGAATGCAGCGGCGAAAGAATCTTTCGTGCCGCCAGCTAAAATCCCGGGCGCAGAAGAAGAGCCGGAGCAGGATTACCTGGCCGCTCCCCTGGTAGAAGGCTCGCTGGCACCCAGCGCTACAGTGACGAAAGATTCTTTCGCTACCAATGGCAATGGCATTGCCGTAGCGGAATTGGACTTCAGGAGCGAGGACGCGCCTGCGGCACACGAGAGGGCCATCGACTACGGAGCGAGCGCAGACGCCGGCAGTGACCACGACGTCTTGCCGCCCAGCAACCATAGCGACCGACCCTTTGGAAGCTCAATGGCGGGCGAGGCAAAGGAGCAGAACGCACCGTTACGTCATCAAGCTAATGGCCGGCCTGACCTGAGCCGATCGGCCGCGCAAGAGGCTTCTAAGAAGATCAAGGCTGCAGGCGCACAGCCGGAGTCACGTCATCGAGGAGGCAAGGAGCGTGCTGAGGTAACACCATCGACCGCAGCTGCTTCAACACGCAAAACCACGGATCAGCCGGCGGGTGCGCGCGGATCGACCGATCGCGCAGCGCCTGTCCCTACCACCTCCGTCGCGCCCAACAATACGATCCGGATCAGCAGCGGTGCTCAAGAGCAAGGATCCATCACTATTGGCCAGCCACGCCGCCGGCAAGAGCCGGAAGAGCCGCCGCAGCGCGTTAAGGAGTCACCAGTGGCCGCCAATGACGCTGCCACTCTGGGGGGCCGGGTATCCGCTGCTGAGAGCGAGGCCTATCTTGCCCTGTGGCCGACACTCGCGGAAAAGCTGCGGTGGTATGCGATACCCGAAAACCACGCATTCCTTGCGCAGCAGCACGGCAAACCGTTCTGTGTGCATAGTCCCGAGGCGTTTACACCTGAGGACCGGTCCGCCTTACTCGACGCGAACTGGCTATTCGACGACTTCACCGGCACTTTCACCGGTCTGCACCGTAAAGGCTTTCTCCTCTCACCCTATCTCGGTTCCATCTTGGAACTGCTGACTCTAGGCCGGTATCGGCAGTCGGCCTTCCAGGCGCGTGATGAGGGGGAATCGGCAATGCTCCGTACGCTGGCTGAGGAAGTCATCCGCAGGTGCCCGTCCAAGCTACAGGAGGGTAAACGCCTGGTGCAGATATCGATGCGGCGCCTGACTCAGCTGAGCACGGCGCTCCAGGTCGACGAACCAACCCTCAAAAGGGCGCTAATTGCGCACTATCCCTACTTGCTCATCGGAAACAATCACGTCATTGACCTGACCGAGTGATCCCGATGAGTGAGTGGACGTACGAAATGCCCTGGCGGCCGAATTTCGAGGCCATCGAAATTGCCGGCTGGGTGTTGGGCATGGCGGGCACCTGTGCCGTGCACCTCACCACCAACCTGCCTGCTCAACCCTTCTACCTGTCCCTCGGCATCATGGGCGGCTTTGCGCTTCGGCGTGTCCCTGCTGCCCTGCACCTGCACCGGATCCGTCAGGGGCTGCGCGCGCAGCAGGCGACGCTGATGGGGCAGGACGAGCTCATCGAGCAGATGCTCAAGCATCGCGACAAGATGTACATCGGTGTCGGCTTCAAATGGACTCAACGCGAAGGTCAGCAGGTATTCGAGCTGCTCAAGCGAGACATCACGAAGCTCATGCCGCCTGTACCGGAAGGATTCATGGGTTCGCCGTGGATCCATGGCATCTCTCTTCAGCCTGATGTGCCAATTGGGTACAAGGACTCTCTTGCCTCTCTGCATACGTTGATCGTCGGCACTACCGGTAGCGGAAAGACCCGCCTCTTCGACCTGCTGATCAGCCAGGCCATTTTGCGTGGCGAGTCGGTGATCATCCTTGATCCGAAGGGCGACAAGGAGATGTCGGAGAACGCGCGCCGTGCCTGCGAGCTCGCCGGGGATGTCAGTCGCTACAAGCACTTCCACCCGGCGTTCCCAGATACCTGCGTGCGTATCTCACCGACGCAAAACTTCGGTCGTGCAACCGAACTGGCATCGCGCATCGCTGCGCTGACAGATGGAGAGGGCCCGTTCCAGGCGTTCGCGCAGATGGCAGTGAACAATGTCATCCAGGCCATGCTGTTCTGCGACATCTTCCCAACGCTGGTCCAGATTCGCCGGGCGCTCGAGGGTGGGCTTGCATCCCTAGTCATTCAGGCGGTTACCGCTTACGGCAAGTCAGTCCATCCGGCTTTCGACGCGCTCGCCGCCGCGGCTGCCGCCCAGTCGAGAACCGACGAGGCCAAGGCAAAGGCCCTGATCTCGGTCTACCGCAAGGAGATCGTGCCGCTTAAGCCGAACTCCGATCTGGAGGGCATCCTGTCCATGTTCGAACATGACCGGGATCACTTCGGAAAGATGATCGCGACGCTGCTGCCGGTGCTCAACATGCTCACGGCGGGCCACATGGGTCCGATCCTTTCGCCGCTGAAGGATGATAGCGGCGATACCCGTGAGATCACGGACTCCAAGACGATCATCGAGAACAACCAGGTGCTGTACCTGGGCCTCGACTCCCTGTCCGACTCGATGGTCGGGTCCGCGCTCGGTTCGATCTTCCTGGCCGACTTGGCCGCCGTCGCCGGACAGCGCTACAACCTCAAAAGCGGCGAAGAGCTCAAGGCCGCTCCGGTCAATATCTTCTGCGACGAGGCGGCGGAGATCGTCAACGACCAGTTGGTACAGCTGCTGAACAAGGGCCGCGGTGCCGGCATGCGTATCTACGTCGCCACGCAGACCATCGCTGACTTCGAAGCGCGAATGGGGTCACCGGCGAAGGCGCGCCAGGTCCTCGGCAATACCAACCATGTGATCGCGCTGCGAATTACCGACCAGGACACCCAGAAGTACATCGCCGAGAAGATTCCGCCTACCTACTACAAGTACGTCATGCGTACCCAGGGCAACTCCACCAAGGACGACCCGCACATGCACTCTCTGAACGTCGGAGAGCGCCTGATGGACGAGGAGGGCGAGCTGTTTCCAGCGCAGCTCTTCGGCCAGCTGCCAGATCTCGAATTTCTCGCGATCCTCGCCGGCGGCCAGATCCAGAAAGGGCGCATTCCGGTGCTCACCAAACCCAAGAACTTTGAAAAGGCAGTGGCGCGTGCTCGCCTGCTTACGAAAGAGGCCGCTTGATCATGCGTACCCGCTTTGAATCCTTATCTCGACTGCTCGGTAGCGACACCAGAACCAAAGGCCTGCTCAATCTCTTGGAGGCCGACTGGCCAACAGCACTCCAGGTGGTGCCGGCTGCGTTCAAAGTCGTCGAATCAGAGAGCTGCGCGCCTTGCTGTCGAGACCTGCTTACTGAGGCGCTTCGATCCTACAAGTCTGCTTTAGGTCGGCCGGACCAGGAGCGCCTGGTTGCCTTCATGGATCCGTTCCTCGATGGACTGGCCGAAATGCTGGAAAGGGAACCTGCGCCGACCGCAGCGGTGGTCGACATGCAGAACAGCCTGCTCATTGAAGTCGAGAAGGAGAGTGGCGCCTCGGTCAGGGCCCGGCTTGAAGCAATGCTTCTTCCGGCAGACACGTCCATAGGGCTGGTGTGGCGCAGCATCCAAGGAGCCGAGCATGGCTGACATCGAAGAGCGGATGCCGGCCGGGTTCTGGCTCTCCCTCGCGTTCGTATGCATCGAGATCCTGCTCATCGTGTGCGTCGTTCCCAATGCATTCATCGACGCTGCGATCCTGAAAGAGCAGGACTGGGGTGAGGCGTTGATGGGCAAGGCCGCCAGCGACCAGCTGATCGAAGATACCGGACGGCTGTACAGCACGATCCATCTGGAGTCCGGACTGAATGCGACGGTGCGTGATTTCTTCCTCGGGGGCAAACAGACGCCAGGCTGGGAAAAGCTCGAGAGTCAGTGGGGAACGTTCATCGCCGGCCGCGGCGACGCTGTCCTCAAGGTCTGCTACCACATCTACTATCGAAGCCTGCTGCTGATGATGTGGCTGCCCTACATGCTTGTGATTCTGCTGCCAGCGATCCTCGGCGGGTACATGGCCTGGAACATCAAGCGCTACACCTTCGCCCATTCCTCGCCGTTTTTGAACACCTACAGCTCGAGGATCATCTCGTGGGTGGTCATGGCGCTAGGCCTGTCGTTCATCGCACCGCTGCCGATTCCGCCAATGATCGTTCCGCTCGTGGTCATCCTGCTCATTCCGATCGCTGCAAGCTTGTTGATAGGCAACCTGCCCAAACGGCTTTAACGTCGACAAACGCCCGGCACCCGCCGGGCGTTTCTATTTTCGTACTGCCCCCCTATCGCTCAACCACCAGGGGTTCGATCCCGTAGACGGCGTGGATTGCCCACACACAAACCTCGCGCCTGAGCACCATGGCTATACCAGCTGAGGTGCCCTATGAGCTCAAGACTTCCCATCATCCTTTCCTGCGTAGCGATCACGTTAGCTATCGCTGCCGCCGTCTTCTGCGGTCGGGCGATTCGTGATCAGCAACACCTGGTCAACCAGCTCAACGACCAGGTCGCGAAGATCCAGCCGTATGCATTCTCGCGTACCGAACTCGATTCGCTCCTTTCTCGCCGCCGCGAGGAGTCTGCCCCGGCGCCCACGCCTGTGCCCACGGCACCGGCGGTACCGAGCAAGAGCGAAAGTGTCCCGATCACCGGCGACCGTCGCTATGGCGACGCAACCGCTCAATTCAGCCTGATTGAGTACTCGGACTTCGAGTGCCCCTACTGCAAGCAGTATTTCGCGGTACCCAAGGCTGTCGTCGACAGTTCGCGGGGCAACGCCGCCGTGGTGTTCAAGCATGTCCCGATCCATGGCGAGGCGTCGCGCCGGGAGGCGTTCGCCGCAGAGTGCGCGGCGGCCCAGGGTGGCAACGATGCGTTCTACCGCATGGCCGGCGCCATCTTCAGTTCGACCGCAGGTAACGGTACCGGGACCGAAAAGCCGCTCGCAGTGATCGCCTCCAGCATCGGCCTGGACGGCGCGGCCCTTTCGCGCTGCATCGACAACCAAGAGCCGCTGCAGAAGGTGAAGGCGGACTTCCGTGAGGCGGTAGAGCTGGGCATCAAGGAAACACCGACCACCATCGTTCGCCATAACCCGAGCAATAGACAAGTAGTTCTTTCTGGCGCCAAAGGACCCGAAGACATTCTTCGCGCCATGGCGAAACTCGTTCAAGGCAATGGAGCCGCACAATAATGCAGCCAATTGATATCCCCCAATACGTTGATGATCCGCCGCACCTGTTGTTTTGGCAGGCAGATGAAGTTGCTCCCATTGGGATCGGTCTCGTATTCGGTATGTTCACTGGATATGCCGCGGTCTGCACGATAGCGGGCTTCTTGCTGACTCGTTGGTACCGAAAGTACCGCGATGATCACCCCGACGGCTTTATGGTGCACATGATCTATTGGTTCACGGGATATTCCGGTGCAAAGGCGCGCACTATCCCTAATCCATTCATCCGCGAATTCAACTGAGGTCGCCATGCTGTACGGCAAATTCAAAAACACCTATCGCGGGACCATGTCGGAGAACGCCTTTCTTCGCAAGATTATCGTCGCGCTGATCCTGGTGGAGGTACTGACCGTCATCGGTTGGCTGCGCAAAAGCACCGTCGTTGACATGCAGCCGCCGACGCTTGCTGAGCGTGCCTGGGTCGATCAAGACCGCGCATCGGATAGCTACGTCAGCGCTTGGGCACTCTACATTGCTGATCGACTTGGCAACGTCAATCCAAAGTCTGCCGAGATCATTAAAGCGACGCTCGAGCCATTACTTGCAAACGATATCTATCAGGACGTGCTTAACAAGATTGATAGCCAGGTTCGCCAGATTCGCCAAGATCGGGTGACGCTGGAGTTTGAACCGCGCCAAGTCCTGCAAGATAAGCAGGATGCGACCAAGTACTTCATTGTGGGCAAGTCCAAGATGACCGGCCCGAGCGGCCAGCCTAAGCAACTCGATATGACCTATGAGATTGAGTTGAAGATCAAAAATTATAAGCCGGTCATTGCCTACCTCTCTGTGTATGAAGGTGCGCCGCGCACCGAAGAAGTTAGAAACCGCGAGGCCAAGGCCGCAGACACTCGCAAGCGTTTGGAGCAGCAGCGCAATGAAAACTAACATCCAAACTCTCACGCTGATCGGCGTCGCGCTGTTTTCTTCAGCATCGATCGCCAACGCTAGTGAGCTCAACATCCCGCAGACCCCAGTGGTCGAGTCGCGCACTCAGGAAATCGCCGCGGTGCCCGGCCGTGATGTCGATCCTGCCGACTACGGCCTGCAGGAAGCCGACGAGCAGGTGGCGCGCCAGGCTCTGGCCGAGCAGCAGCAGAAGACTCTACCGAGCGCCGCGGCCGCGCAGCCTGCTGTTGCGCCCGCTTCACCCGCATCCACTCCAACGGTGGCCTCCAGTACCGAGCGGAAGCAGGACCAGGTCAAGGCAGCGCCCGCGAAGGCGTCTACCGACCTGGTTCATGTCGCCGGTGGCGGCCGTGATCTTCCCGCGGTCCCGGCCTCGGTCGCCAAGACCTCTGGTGCGCCCGAGGCCGCGGCACCGCCGGTGAGCTCGCGCCAAGACGTGGTGGTTCAGCCAGGCGTCAACACGATCATCCCTGCGGCGCTGTTTCACCTGAACCGCATCGTCACCCCATTTGAAAAGCCAACGGTTCTGACCACCTCTCAAGCTACGGTCGAGACGAAGGGCAACGTGATCTACGTGTCGACCAACAGCGAGAGCCCGGTGACGATGTACATCACCCCCAAGGACGACGAATCGGTGGCGATCAGCTTGACGCTCGCGCCTCGCAGGGTGCCGCCCATCGAGGCCAATCTGATCATCGGCCAGGTGCCCGGGAGCACCAGCCCGACCAGCGCCGGTGGCTTCGGTTACGGCTCGCGGTACAGCGGGCAGGCCAAGAAGTGGGAGGAGGGGCAGCCCTACATGGAGACCATCAAGGGCATCATGCGCGCCCTCGCCCTGGGCGGTATTCCCAAGGGCTATTCGATGGCCAAACTGCAGAGCGGCGAGAAGCTTCCCGCCTGCTATCAGCAGGGCCTGAACTTCGACTTCAGCCGCGCCCAGGTGATCATGGGGCACAACTTCCGAGTCCTGGTGGGCGTCGCTCAGAACAACGGCCGCGCGCCGATGATGTTCGATGAGACCAGCTGCACGCATCCGTCGCTGGCGGCCGCCGCTGCCTGGCCGCGCAACATGCTCGAAGCCGGTGAAAAGACCGAGGTTTACATCGTCACCCGCGTGGGCGAGGCGCCGGCGGAAGATTCGTCCCGCCCGAGCCTGCTGAACTGAGGAAGGCACCATGATCAAGCAAACATGGGCCAACCTGAGCCCGCAGAAAAAGAAGTGGACCGTCATCGGTGTGGCGATTGGAGGCGTGCTGTTGTTCGTCTGGGGCCTGAGCAGCCTGGGTGGCGAGGTACAGCGCAAGACCAACGCGAAGCCGACGATCACCAACGTCCTGACCGACGCGGATCCCCGTGGGGTCGGGTTGGATTCGCTTAACGCCGAGCAGCGTGCGCAGAGCAAGGAGATCAACGACCTCAAGCTCACGTTGAAGAACCTCATGAATGGCACCCAAGCCCAGCAAGCGACCGCCGCGGGCCTCAAAGAGATTCAGGGGCAAATAGGGGACCTGACGGCACAGCTTGAGGCAACGCAGGCTGCTCAGCAGAAGGCCGAGCAGGACAACCGCGACCTCAGCAAGCAGCTGCAGGAAGCGCAGTCCAAGGCACCGACTCCTGATAAGGCCGCCGAGCTGGAGCGCAAGGCTGCGCAGCAGCAGACGCAGGCGCAAGAGCGCCAGCGCTATGACCGCACGCTGATGGACCCGAACCGCAACCAGGGCAATTTCTTCGCCAACGCTCCGGCGCCGGAAAAGGAGCCTGAGAAGCCGGGCGCAGCGCCCAAGAAGGAAGAGCCGCCGAAGATCATGTCCTACGGGGATGAGGCACCTGCCGAAGATCCCGATGCCGACGCCAAGGAAGAGGACGTCTACCTGCCGGCCGGCGCCATCCTTTCCGGCGCGATCATCACGGGTATCGACGCGCCCACCGGTAACGGAGCACGGAAAGATCCTTTCCCTGTCCTGCTGCGGGTGAAAAAGGAAGCCGTGTTGCCGAACCGCTTCCGCGCAGACGTTCGCGAGTGCTTCCTCATTGCCAGCGCATTCGGCGACCTCTCTTCGGAGCGCGCCTACATGCGGGCTGAGACGATCTCCTGCGTACGTGATGACGGCGGGATCATCGAAAGCGGTATGGACGCCTATGCCTCTGGCGAGGACGGCAAGGCCGGGGTGCGTGGGCGCCTGGTCTCCAAGCAGGGCGCCATCTTGGCTCGCTCGCTGATGGCCGGCTTCATGCAGGGCGTGTCAGACGCATTCAGCGTGCGCCAGGTGCCGAGCATCAGCATCGCCAGCAGTGGCAGCGGTACGAATGGCCGGACGGTATCGCCCGTTTATGAGCAGGCATTCAACTCCCAGGCCATGCAGGGCGCCATGATCGGCGGTACCGGCAAAGCCCTCGAGCGCATCGCGGACTTTTACCTGGAGATGGCCGAGAACCTCTACCCGGTCATCGAAGTGGACGCTGCCCGGGAGATCGACTTCGTCGTCAAAAAGGGTGTGCAGCTCAAACTGAAAACGCTGAGCAAGAACAAAACCTGAAGCCAGCGGGAGCGTCCAGTTCCCTTCTATTGAACGCCCTGGAAGGGGGTGAATTGCCCCCTTCCAGCATCCCTCGCTACGGATACTCAACCTCATGAAAACGAACCTGCGTAAGGCCTTGGGCCTTGCCGCTGCGGCGGCGCTCACCTCGATGATCGGCGGCTGCTCCATGTTGCAGATCGGCTCGTCCGACTACGGCTGTAAGGGCATGCCCGACGGCGTGACCTGTATGTCGGCGCGTGACGTGTACCAACTGACCGAGAACGAGAACTTCCGGCAGATCGTCGACGAGAAGAATGCCCAGAAGGCCGAGGCCGAAAAGCACGGCGGCCACGCTCCGGCGCCGGCGGTGCAGCCGGAAGTAGCGGCCGGCGAGCGCTACGTCGTGCCTCGCCCGGCGCGTGATCCGGTGCCGATCCGCAGCCAGGCCACCGTCATGCGGGTCTGGGTCGCGCCCTGGGAGTCGCAAGCCGGCGACCTGAACGTACCTGGCTTCATTTACACCGAGATCGAACCGCGCCGTTGGGAAGTCGGTACGCCCTCCCTGCGGCCGACGCCTTCGCTGCGTCCGCTTGAATCCCACAAAAAGGCGATCCCCGCCTCGTAACCCCCCAGCCCTCGTAAGGAGACACAACATGCGCCTGAGCAATCCGGCTAAACCCTTGAGCAACCCGGCCCACCGCGCGCGTCGTCAACGCGACCTGGTCAAGTTCGGCGTCGCCCTGCTGCTCGTCGTGGGCGCATCCAGCGCCATGGCAGGCACCGGCGGTACCGACTTCGACGCTGTCTGGACCACGATCAGTGACTGGATGCAGGGCACCCTCGGCCGCGTCGTCGCCGGCGCCATGGTGCTGGTGGGCATCGTTGGCGGCGTCGTGCGCCAGTCGATCATGGCATTCGCCACCGGTATCGGCGGTGGGGTCGGCCTGTACAACACCCCGAAGATCATCGAATCGATCATGTCGGCAACCCTGCCGGCCGCCAACGACATGGTGTACAGCGCAGCTCCGCTGCTGCAGATCAACTAGGGAGCCGCCCAGGGCTCACCCCTCTGATAGCCGGCGCATGCCGGCTTTCAGGTATCTGAAACTTGCTCGGGAACCGGCCTGTGAACTGGAAGATTTCGAAGGGACTCGTTGCGCTGCTGTTCGCAGGCCTCGCGCACTACACCAACCAGGTCCAAGCTGCTGAATGCACCGAATCCAATGCGGTGCTGACGCCTGATTCCCGGGCAGTTTTTGCCGGTGAGCAGATCAAGCTCACCTACAGCGCCACGCGCAACAGCTGCACCTCGGCCGGGAGCTACAGCGTCCCGATTCTGATCGGCGCCGGCACGGGCCAGGAAGCAGGCAAGTGCGGCGGCGTCCGTACCAAGGAGGCCGCCAGCTGCAGTGGTACCGTTACGGCACCAGCCGGCTTCACCGGCCCGCTGGTGCTCACCGTGGGGCAAACGCTCACCGAGGTGATCGTTCAGGCCGCGATCGTGCAGCCGACTGCTCGCGACATCGAAATCTCGGTGGCTGAAGACCAGCCCGCGATCGTGCCGCTCACGTTGGGCGGGGAGGGCGTCACTGCAGAGCAGTTCGAAGTGCTCGATACGCCCGATAGCGCCATTGGCCAGGTCAAGGTTGAGGGCAGCACCCTGACCTTCACCCAGGTGCCCGGTTGGAGCGGCATCGTTGCCTTGAAGTACCGCGGCCGCGATCAGCACGGCACCTACTCCAATACGGCCACCATCCGCATCATCACCACGGGGCGAAACGATCCGCCGGTGGTTATCGCGCAGCCCGTCATCATGACGGAAGACGCGCAAATGACGTTTGAGCCAACGGTGCAGGATCCCGACGCGGTGGACATCTACCGCCTGGTGATCGAGGCGCAAGGCAAGGGCGTTGCTGGCGAGGTGCTCGCTGACGGGCACCGCGTCAAGCTGACCCCCAAGCCGGATTTCTACGGCCAGGACGTCTTGCGCATCAGCGCGGTGGACGCCGCCGGCGCCAAGAGCGCCGTGGTCGATATCCCAATCACGGTCCAGGGCGTCAACGATGCCCCCGTTGCCCAGCCCATCAGCATCGTGACGGACGAGGACACGCCGGGGCGCGCCAAGATCGTCTTCGCCGATCCGGATGGCGACGGTCCCTACCAATTTGTCGTGAGCGGCCAACCGGGCGCGTCGATCGGTGGCTGCGGCCTGGACGGCGACTCCGTGGTCTTCACGCCGGCGCCTGACTGGAATGGCAAGACCACGTGCCAGGTGGCCGTCATCGACGCGGGCAGTGCGGCCTCAGCGCCCGTACCGGTGAGCATCACCGTCACGCCTGTAGCAGACAAGCCAGTGGTCGAGAGCAAGACGGTCACCCTCAACCAGGGCGCTACCAGCAGCTTCACCCTCCAGGTTTCCGACGTAGACGCCAACGACACGGCGACGCTGCGCGCAGTATCTGCGGCAGATACCGCCTTCGGCAGCGTCAGCTTCACGGGAACGACGGCGAAGGTCTCGCTCAACGCCACCTTCGTCGGTACCCGCGAGATTCGCTACGTGGCCAAGGACTCCTTCGGCCTGGACTCGGATGAAGGCGTGATCCTGGTGCGGGTATTACCGGTCGCCCAGGCGCCTGTGGTCGATGCCGCATCTGCCAAGACGGCCATGGAGACGCCGGTCACTGTCGAGCTCACCGCTACCGACCCGAACCATGACGCGCCGCTGACCTTCGCAATTCAGCAGCCTGTCGCTGCGGCAGCAGGAACCGTCAGCCTTGCCGGCAACCTGCTGACGTTCAAGCCTGCGACCGGCTACCTGGGCACCGCCAGCGCCAAGGTCGCTGCGGCGGATCCAGGTGGCCTGGTGTCCGCTGCACAGACCATCGCCTTCGAGGTCGTCGGTGACCAGGTCATCGGGACCGATCCGGACAATCCAGACAGCCACACCGTGGTGATCGTCCAGCAACCGGATCCGAGCGTCGGGAAGATCACCACCGAAGGCCTGCGCGTTCGCTTCGTGCCGGTCGACGGCTATGTCGGTACCGCGACCTTCAGTTACAAGCTGCGCGATGCCGCCGGCGCCGAATCGGCCATCAAGGACGGTACGATCCAAGTCGACAAGACCAACTACGCCCCCAGCGCGGCGAATGCAGCCTTGGTCGCCAATGAGGGCCAGGCCTCCGCGCCCGTCACCCCTGAGGTGATCGACAAAAACCTCTACGACGCGGGCAAACACACCTTCGCGGTGCCCATCCAGGAGATGCGTGGTACCGCCGAGGTGGTGAACAACCAGCTCGTCTACCATGCCCCCTTTGGCTCGAAGGGCACCACCAGCTTCAAATTCATCGCCCGAGATCCTGCCGGTGCCGAGGTCGTGGGGACCGCAACGGTTACCGTCCGCGGTCGTAATGTCGGCCCTACGCGAGTTGGCCTGAGCCTGGTGACAGAGGAGGGCGTCGAGGTATCCGGTACCCCGACGGTGGTCGATCCCAATCCAGGCGACACCTTCACCTTTGCCGTGCCGGCTACTTCCGCGGGCGGCACGGTGAAAGTTCTGAATGGCCAGGTCGTCTACATGCCCAAGCCCGGTTGGACCGGGACCGAGAGCTTCCCCATCACCGCGACGGACGCCGGTGGGGAGTCTGGCAAAGGCACCGTGACCGTGGTCGTCAAGCCACGCAACCTGGCGCCTGAAAGCCTGTCGGGGAGCATCGTGGTGCGCGAGGGTACGGCGAGCGCGCCTTACTACCCGCGCATCGTCGACCGCAACGTGGCCGATGCCGGCCGCCATACGCTCCGGCTCGTGCAGCAGGCTGCCAATGGGGGCCTGGCCATCGTCGAGAACCGGCTCGTCTACACGCCGGCGGCCAGCTTCGTGGGTACGGATTCCGCCGTCATCGAGGCGACCGATCCTGGTGGCCTGACTGTGCAGGGCACCATTGCGCTGCAGGTCGATCGCTTCAATCTGGCGCCGGTCGCGGCAACCCTGCGCATCAGGACGGTCGAGAACGCCGCCTCCGCCGCGACCCTGCCGAAGGTTACCGATGGCAATGCCTGGGATTCCTTCACCTATGAGGTGGTGGAACAGCCTAAGTCGGGAACCGTGGTGGCCACGGCCGCCGGCTACGTGTATACGCCCAACCCGCATTTCGTCGGTAACGACCTGTTCCGGTTCCGGGTGGTCGATAAGGGCGGCGAGTACGTCGAAGCGATGGCTACCGTGGCCGTTGCTCAGCTCAACACCGCGCCGACCGGCCTCACCCCCTCCGTCGTCTATTTCTATGAGGGCGTCGGTGGAAGCCAGCGACTTGTCGCGATCGACGACAACACCTGGGGCTCTCACACCTTCTCCGTGGCCACTCAGCCGGAGCACGGCTACGTGTGGTTCACCGGCGATGAACTCCATTTCAGCACCGACGGCCGCACCGCAACTACGGTCTCTGTCACGGTGACCGATCAGGACGGCGCGGCGGCGACCTTCCCTGTGCGGCTGGCGCCGAGATCCCTTGATGATCCCTTCGACAAGTTGCCGGTCAAGGAGCTGTCCCCAAGCGCATTCAGCACGCCGGCGATCACCAAGGAGTTCACTCACCTGGATGGGCGCCCTGGGCTTGTGATCACAGATCAGCAAGCGCTCTCTGAGCTGGGTACCGACATCATTGCCATGGTCGAGCGCAAGTCGGAGGTTGGCCTGCGCGTCGGCCGCCGGCCGCTGGAGCGCGGCCAGGGTGCGCGCCTGGCAATGGACCGGGTCATGAATGGCTCGCTTGGTGCGGCCGTCGCTGCGCTGCAAAGTGGCGCCGCCGGCCATGGCCGCATCCTGTTGGCGCGTGCCGATTTGACCGGTACCGTCTATGCCGTCCCGTTCGAGGTATGGAAGCTCACGGGGGAGCTCAAGGCGACCCCGTCGACGATCGGCCTGGGACTGGAGTCGGCCCGGATCCAGTTCTCCGCCTCCAACTCGGTGTGCACCAACACCGTCAGGGAAGTCTCGGCGCGCGACAGCAACCCCTACGACAAACCGGTGTGTCTGCTGCAGTTCACCAAGCCGATGCCCGAAGCCAAGGATCTGTCCAGCGACGGTCTGCTGATGCAGCAGGGTTTCGCCGCGGAGGCGGGTACCTATTCCGTCGAAGCAGCTGCCTACATCGTCGACGACAAGGGCGAGAAGAGCCTGCTGGCGACCTATCCCACCCAGGTGAACGTCGTGCCCATGGCGGGCGCCGTGAAGATGACGTCGAAGTACCCGATGGATACCGTCTATGCCCAGGTCCAGGACCTGGACATCGAGTTCGTCCAGAGCGCAGGACCGACGTGCGACCTGACGGTAATCGAGCGCCGGGCAATCACGTCCGCGGCCTCCTATACGACCCGGCCGACTTGCCTGGTCGAATGGACCGAAATCCCGCCAGGCCTTGCCATACGGGAGAACTGGGAAAAGCCAGTGCTGCGCGGCGCGGCGACGATGCTCGGAAGCAACCGGATCGCCTGGAAGCTTTCGTCGTTCACGCCCAGCGGCAAAAAGATCGATCTTGGTACCGACCAGTTCGTCTTCACCGCGAAGCAGCCGACGGCCCCCGTGGTGACGTACAAGGGGGCGCAGCAGCTCGGCGATACTCTCCTGGCGGCGCCTATCAGTGGTGGATACGCCGGCGATGCGACCGTGACCGCGGTTAGCGCGCGGCTGAAGCTTACGCACAACCTGAACCAGGGCGACTCGATCACCGAGGACATCAACCCGGTCAATGGTGACGTCAGCACCCAGTTGCGCAGGATCTACGCCGCGCCGTTTTCGACGCTGTGGCAGCGCCGGCCGCTCGCGGTGGATGTGGCCTATACCGCTCTGCCCAACATCGCTACCCACTCCGATCTCACGGTGCTGTCCGTTCCGGACGCGAACATCATGCCAGTGATCGACAACGAGAACGGCAAGATCCTCTCGACCGATGCGTTGGAAGTTGGCGTGACGATGGGCGATGCCTACGACAGCCAGGTCCCGTACGACAGCGCGACCATGGGCGAGTGGGAGATTCGCCTGGTGCAGCGGCCGGATTGGAACACCGTTGAGGAGATCGCCGGTTGGGTCCGCGCCGACGGGGCTGGCCACGCGGCCTTCGAGGTCCCGGTGGAGAAGCTCGCCGGCAAGAACCTGCGCGTGTATGCCGAAGCACGGGTGGTGTCGCCGGAGCCCGCCTACCAGGAGACCCGCACCTCGCCGCGTCCCTTGAGCATCGTCATCCTCAACGGTGCGGCGCTCGACGGTAGCGTCCGGGCGCTACGCCTCACCGGCGAGGCGCCCATGCGCGTCACGCTCTTCGCTGAGGTGAACAACCGGTCTTGGGCGCGGGACCTGGGCAACGTGCGCTGGGAGATGTCCACCAACGGTGGCGAGTGGCAGACCGTGAGCAATCCGAGCAATGCCCCGCAACGGCTGGCGACGACCCTGCAGAAGGGCAGCTACATGATCAGGGCCGAGCTCACCAACAAGAACAGCGGCGCCAAATCGATGACCCAGGCCATCGAGATCAACGCCTTCAACATCCCCAAGGGATACCTCGCCGGCCCGGGCAACACCTTCGTCGACGCTCAGGCCACCTTCCAGCTCAAGCAGTCGGAAAAGGGCGACGTCATGGATCTGTCCAACATCGAGGCGCAGTGGAGCCTGGATAAGGGGATGACCTGGTTTGCCGGCAATGACAGCTACTCGGTCACCCGTAGCGCCGAGGAGCGCGTTTATGTCTTCTCGCGCGTCCGGTACAAGGACGCGCCTGCAGACGATCCGCTGGCGTGGAAGCTGTTGCGCGGCGGCGTTGCGTTCCGGAAGGTGAAGCCGCCACGCGTGCAGCTGGTCGGTAGCCGCCGGCCGGAAGTGGGCAAGGAGTCGACCTGGGTTGCCCGGCTCGTCATGCCGTACACCAACATGGATCTGAAGGCCTCCGGCGAGTTCATCATGCCGGATGGAACATCGATCGTTCCCGGTACCACGGCGGCGTTCACACCGACCGAAGAGGACGTGACTGACAAGCCGACCTACATCACCTACCGAGCCTGGATCGAGGGCTATCGGGACAAAGGCGGTGAGGGGCTGACGCAGCAGCGACTGACCTACTGGGAGTACGAGTGGCCGAAATGGGAGTTGCAGCCTAGCCTGAGCGCCGCCTATGTCCCGGCCACGCTCACCCTGCGGATGAGGAACCTCGGCCAGTTCAAGGCGCTGGAGAACGTCAAATACGACTGGGAGCTGCCTAAGGTTGACGGCTACACCGTGGCCAACGACACGAACGAGACGCTGCGCATCCTGGAGATGAGCAAGGCCGCAGCCTATCCGTTCAAGGTGCACGTCTCTGATGGCCGCGGCAACTACTCGACGGTCGAGCGTACCGTGACCTTGCTGGATCCACCGCCGTGGACGGTGTCGCTCCGGTGGACGGGCGATAACAACGCGACCCGGGCTCCCCTGAAGGTCCTGGTCATGCCCTCGATCTCGGGCGGCCATCCCAAGGACAAGGTGCTGTCCATGCGCTACACCCTGGGCGGCAAGCAGCTCGACACCAATGGCTCCCGGTATGCGCGAGCAACGTTGGAGAGTGAGGGCGAGTACCAGATCGCTCTGCAGATTGAGACCCAGATGCAGAAGACCGCGGAGAGCGAAGTCGTCATCGATGTGAAGGAAAACCAACCGCCCAAATGCGAGCTCGACGTGAAGGAAAGCTCGTCGTCCTGGCGCGCCAACGCGAACTGCAAGGACCCTGATGGCCGAATCTCTCGGCACCACTGGTTCGTCAACGACGAGAAGCAGGGCCTGAGCGGGTCGGTGATCACCATCTCGAAGCGCACCTACCCGCAGGCGCCGCACATCGTGCTGACCGCTACTGACGACGCCGGTGCGGATTCCGAGCCGGTGGAGTGGTAAGGCTGAGGTACTCATCCGAAGCAGCGAGCTGAGAAGATTCACGCCCACGTAGGGCGTGAATTGGGCACTTGGCCACAGTGCTCATCGATAGCCTGAAAGCATCTGAAATGGAGGTGCTTCCATGCTGCGAAAGATTCTTTCGCTCGCCGTAATCTTCGCGAGCGTCACCGGTGCCGGCCATGTGGTCGCCGAAACAGCGACTACGCCGTTGCCCATCAACGGCATGGTTGCAGCGGTGAAAAACGATAAGTTGGCGTTCGTCAGTGACAACGGTCGTTTTGTCTTCCGCGGTACGCTCTACGACACCTGGAGCCAGAAAGAGATCACCTCCCTGGCGGACGCAGACCGCGCGTTCAGCTACATCGACCTCGCCAAGCTTCGCTTCCAGGTGGACGACCTGGCGCCGTTCACCTACGGCACCGGGCCGAAGGAAGTGGTGATCTTCACCGATCCACAGTGCCCGTCCTGTCACCAGCTCGTGCAGGACCTCAAGAAGGTTGAGGGCTACACCTTCAAGATCCTCGAACTGTCCGCTATGGGCCCCGAAAGCGGCAAGATCGTGCGAAGCCTGCACTGTGCCAAGGACAAGGCCGAGGCGCTCGCGGTCGCTCTGGGCGAAACCAAGCCACGTGTGGTCGACCAGATCGGTGATGACTGCGACACCTCGGCAATCGGTAAGCGAATCATCAGCGCCCAAATGTTCGGCGTTAAGGGCGTGCCGTTCATGATCCGGAATGACGGCCTTGTCCGGCATGGATACGAGAAGGGCAGCCTGCAGTCCTGGCTGGCGGGGGCAAACTGATGACCAGCTATGTACAGGGCAACTTTCCGCTCGGCCAATTGCTGAGCGTTACGTCCTTCGACGAACAGAGCAAGCTGTTCATCCTCGATGACAATCAGATCGCCTTCTCCTTTCTGTGCCGCCCTTTGTCGGGTAGCGATGGAAAAGAGGGCGAGCAGCTCAAGTCGGTTTTGAAGCAAGCTTGGCCGGCGAACTCAAGCATCAACTTCTGCCTATTCGCCTCGCAAAATATCAACAACCCGATTAACGCGATGCTTCGCCTGCGAAGCAATACGGATGAGGGTGTTATCAAACAGGCGATCAATAACCGATCGAGCTATCTGTTCAAGGGCACTCTCGATCCAATCGACGACTATTCCGGTATCAAGGTTCGTGATGTGCATTGCATCATCACTGTCGTCATGTCAATCGCCAATGTCGAGCCGACTGAACAGGAAACCCAAGTAGCGAGTGAAATTCGCTCACAGTTCGACTCGGTTTTTAAATCGATTGGATTTGCCCCGATTGCGTTGGGGCGCAACCTATACCTGGAAGTAATGGCATCTATCCTGAATCAAGGGGAAGAAGCCTCTTGGCGGGATCGCAATGAGATTGAGGCGGATGACGACAAGCCTTTAAAGGTCCAAGTGCTCGATTACGATCGGACGCTCATCCCCAAGAAGGATCATCTGCAGATCGGCGATACGCTCGTCAAATGTCTATCGGTGAAAAAATTCCCCCGGCGTACCCTCCAAGGCGCCGCGGGTTGGTATCTCGGAGATCTGCTGACTGGGGCCTCGGGTATCCGCGAAAACTGCCTTATCAGCTTCACGATCTATTTCCCAGAGCAGCAGGGTTTCAAGGACAAGCTCGGTGCTAAGCGCCAATGGGTGAACAACCAGGCATACGGTCCGTTGCTGAAATTCGTGCCAAAGCTGGGCGCGAAGAAGCAGGGTATGGATGCGCTGTTCAAAGAGCTGGACGAGGGCGAGTCGGCTGTCCGTTGCAACATGACAATGGTGGTCTTTGCATCCAGTCGCGAGCGGCTCATTCGCGCCGCGGCCGAAGCTCGAAACTACATGAGTATTCGGCAATTTACGTTCATGGAGGATCGATATTTCGTATTGCCGATCTTCCTGAACGCACTTCCATTCGGTGCAGACCTTAAAGCGATTGAAGAGCTTTACCGCTTCAAGTCGATGGCCATCACGCAAGCACTGCCGCTAGTTCCCATTTACGCCGACTGGAAAGGAACCGGGACTTATACGATGCAGTTCGTTTCTCGAAACGGACAGTTGATGTCGTATTGTCTATTCGACTCGGACACGAATTACAATGCGACTGTTGCCGCGCAATCAGGTAGTGGTAAGTCATTCCTGACGAACTACCTGATTACCGCTTACCGCTCTATCGGTGCACAAGTCTGGGTAATTGACGTCGGTCGCTCTTACCTGAAACTGGCCAAGGCATTCGATGGGGATTTCGTTGAATTTACGCAAGACTCCCAGATTTGCCTAAATCCCTTCGAGCTGGTGCAGGATTATTCCGAGGAGGAAGACGTCCTGATCGGACTGCTCAGCGCAATGGCCGCGCCTACCGCTCCGCTCTTAGACCTGCAGATTGCAGGGCTCCGTAAGCACACCCACGATGTATTCGAAGCCTTGGGCGGCGAGATGGTGGTTGACGATGTCGAAAAGTCGCTGCTGAGTGACGAAGATCCGCGAGTCCAGGACATCGGCAAGCAGCTGTACCCGTTCACCCGGGCGGGGATGTATGGAAAGTTCTTCAACGGCAAGAACAACGTCGATTTCAAGAACCCCTTCACCGTCCTGGAGCTTGAGGAGCTGAAAGGTCGGAAGCACCTGCAGCAAGTCGTTCTTCTGCAGCTCATCTATCAGATCCAGCAGGCCATGTTCCTTGGTAGTCGCGATCAGAAAAAAATCGTGATTATCGACGAGGCCTGGTCGCTGCTCACCGAGGGCGACGTCGCCAAGTTCATCGAGCACGGCTATCGCCGGTTCCGGAAATACAACGGTTCGGCCATCACGATCACCCAGTCCGTGAACGACCTGTACGCCAACCCCACTGGCCGGGCGATCGTCGAGAACTCCGCGCACCAATTCTTGCTCGGTCAGAAGGCCTCGGCGATTGACCTGATTCAGCAGGAAAAGCGCCTTTCGCTCACCGAGGGTGGATTCAAGCTGCTCAAGTCGGTGCACACGGTTCGCGGCCAGTACTCGGAGATCTTCTTCTCCACCGAAACCGGGTCCGGCATCGGTCGGTTGACGGTCGATAACTTTTCGAAGCTGCTTTACAGCACGTTCCCCAAGGACGTGGAAGACATCGGGCGATACACCAACCAAGGCGTTGGTACCGCAGATGCCATTCACAAGGTCATGGCTGATCGGGGGCTGGCGGCATGAACCAGACCCTCTCGACGGTCGTGATCTCTGCGCTCGTCTCGGTGGCGGTGGTCACTGGCTACGCCTGGCTTTTCAAAACTGACGAATTCGGCACCCAGATCGCAATCGTTGATTACGACGCTGCCACCCGAAACGTCGATGTGCGTGACCCGCAAGCGGTCGATGCGGCCATGGCAGCGCTACGCGCCTCGGCGAACAAGCTCGCTGCCAATGGCTTCGTCACCATCGATAAGCGCGCGGTGGTCAGCTATCCCGCAGAGCTTGAGGTGCCGGCGAGCGCGCCGGGAGCTGCGAAGCAAGCTGAGGGGGCCGAGTGAACCGCCATCTCAGGTTTCTGCTGAAGGCCCTTCCATTTAGCTTGCTGGCCGCCGGCGCGGCCTGGTACGCGACGTCGCGCTACGAGATTGGGATCGATCCGCAGAAGAACACGTGCCTGGACTGGCGGGTGTTCCTGATCGACCGTTATGACCAGGACGTTGAGCGTGATGCCATCTATGCGTTTCGCTCAACCCAGATGGAGCCGTTCTTCCGCAATGGCACCAAGGTCATCAAGTACGTCCGTGGCGTGCCGGGTGACCGAGTCATCGTGACCCCCGAGCGGGTAACCATCAACGGCGAGGCCCAGGGCCAAGGCGTGCTGCTGGCCAAACGGCTCGGAAAGCCTGCAAGTCGTTACCGTCGTGACGAGATCGTACCAGCGGACCATCTCTGGTTCATGGGCACCTCCCTGGACAGCTTTGACTCTCGCTACTGGGGCTACGTCAGCAAGGTCGACGTGCTCGGCCGGGCGTACCCGATATGGTGAGCCTGCGCGCGGTAATCGGTGTCGTTGCGCTGTTGTTCGCCACACTCTCGGCCGCCGACAGCGCCGTTGACCAGGAGCAGGCGGCGCTGGAGCACTTCGCCGCCGATCTCAAGGAAATGCAGGTCAGCACTCAGCAGCAGGTCGACTTCACGCTGCGTAACGAGGACTTCAGCTACCTGAAGCAAAGCCAGCCGCTGGCAAGCCCTCTCGAAGCGCCCAAGCCGCCGGTAGACACCCGGAAGGTCGTCTACCAGATCCTGGTGTCGTGGTCCCTGGGCGAGGCAGAGATCAAGCAGCTGCTGCAAAGCTATGACGGTGACGAGTCGGTAGAGCTCGTATTCCGCGGTGTGCCCGAAGACATGCCGTTTGCCCTGGCGCTCGCCAAGCTGCAGCGCCTGTCGCTCGAAACCAAGACCAAAACGTCGGTGCTGATCAATCCGGTGGTGTTCGAAGAGGCCGGCGTCGACCAGGTGCCGGCGATTCGCAAGTTGGTTGATCAGAAGTCGGTTTACCTGGCGAAGGGCACCACCTCCACCGCGAGCGCGGACGAGGCCTTTGCCCGTCGCAAAGAGCCAGTGCTGTCGCTGGGTCCTCTGGTCGAGATCGCCGAACGTGACCTCATCGAGGTGATGAAAGAGCGGCTGGCTAAAGTCGACATGGAAAAGATGAAAACGCGCGCCCTGAACACCTTCTGGGACAAGCAGACGTTCGCCGAGCTGCCACGCGCCACCCGGCATCGAGTGCGCGCTCTGGATCCCACGGTGCTGGTGCCGGCGGACATGACCGCGGCAGATGGCACGGTGATCCACAAGGCGGGCGATCGGATCAATCCGCTCGACATGCGTCCCTTCACCCAACGCCTGGTGATCATCGACCCGCTCGACCCGCAGCAGGTCGCCCTGGCCAAGAAACAGGTTGCGGATTACGGCGCCAAGCAAAACGTCGTAGTGATCGTTTCGCGCGTGGCGCGGGAGCAAGGCTGGGATGGCTTTGCCGCCCTGCAGAACGAGATCGACCACGCCGCCTATGTCCTGCGCGATGACGTGCGCAGCCGCTTCGCCATCGACTTCGTGCCGTCTGTTGTGACGGCCGATCGCCATAGCTTCTACATCGAGGAGTTTGCGCCGTGATCGAGCTTGCCTTGCAGAAAATCCATCATCAGAACGGCGCGGTTCTTGGGCACGAGGTCCTGGCGCGCAAGACCACCGTCCAGGGCGTCCAGGGGCCCGGCGTCTTCATGGCCGGCGCGACCGATGAGGACTGGGAACGCCTGGACGCGGAGGTGATCGGCCTGGTACTGGCGCGGGCGCACGAGCTGCCTGCCAGAGGCATCCTGTTCATCAATCTGAGCCCGGCATCCCTGCTCAACCTGCTGCACCTGAGCCGCCTCTGCCAATTGGTCAGCGGCCTTTCACTGTCTGTGTGCTTCGAGATCCCCGAGCTTTCTCCTCTCCAGGGCGTCGACCTGGAGGAGCGGCTGGTGATGATCCGTCGGCACGGGATCGCGGTGGCCATCGATGACTACGGCCAGGACAGCGCCGACTCGGCCCGTCTCAAACGGCACGCCTGGGACTTCTGCAAGATCGATCTGCCGGCACTGGCCCGCAGTATCAACTTGGACTGGGTCATTGATGCGCGTGACCACTGCACCCGCTGCGGTACGGGGCTGATCCTCGAGAAAGTCGAGCAGGAGCACCTCCTGTGCGAGGTGCTCCTGCCCCTCACCGGCGCCGCCCGTCAGGGCTTCGGGCTGTCGATGCCCTTCCTCCTTCCTGCTGCTGCGCTCGCCGCCTCCTGACTCAAGGCCTTTGACCTATGTTGATTCGCTATGCAGCGGCTCTGATCCTGTTAATGGCCGTGTTCGGCTACAACGGCGCGCGGGCGGCCGAAGGGTCCACGCCAACAGCGTCTTGCCCGAACGCCGAGCTGTTCAGCGGCAAACTGTTCACCGACATCTGCTGGGCGTGCCTCTTTCCGATCCGTATCGCTGGCATCCCCATCACGCCCGGTGATGCGCCGCGGGGGGCATCGAAGAAAAGTCTCTGCATGTGCGAGGACAACCTGGGGATCTGGAAGCCGGGGATCGTCAATTCCATGTGGGAGCCGGCGCGCTTGATTGAGGTCGTGCGCAAGCCAGGCTGTCTGCCGGCGCTCGGCGGCGTTACGCTCGCGATCGGCGACAAGCGGCTGTGGGGTACCCACGCTGACGCCACAACCGGCAACCAGGTGAGCCACGAGCGGATGTCGTTCTACAACGTCCACTACTACGCTTTTCCGCTGCTCTCGATCCTCGAGATGTACATGCCCAAGCGCTGCTCGCCGGATGGCTATGCGGACTTCGACATCATCCAGCTTTCCGAGCTGGACCCGACCTGGACCAATGACGAGCTCGCGTTTTTCGTCAATCCGGAGGCCGCTGCGGTGGCCAACCCGATGGCACAGGCGGCGTGCACGGCAGATGCCGCGCTGGGTGTGATCGGTAAGGAGCCGCTGACTTCGCTGTGGTGGTGCGCGGGGACCTGGGGAGAGATCTACCCCATGGCCGGCACGACGCTCCCGAACGACTTCGGCCGCACCACTTCGCTACTCGCTGCTCGGACCCTGGCCACCCAGCATCGGCGCGGCCTGGCACACCTGACCATGGGCGATGACACCCTGTGCCGGGGATCTATCTTCCCGACCATTCCCAAGTCGCAATACAAGATGTCGATGTTCTTCCCGCGCGCCGAGACCAAGAAAGGGCACTACATCGGCGCAAGCCCGCTGACGTGGCAAGGGGGGGAAGGGCGCGCCATTCCCCAGGTCGGTGAAGATGCGCTGTACATGATGTTCCGCTGGAACGACTGCTGTAACACCCTGTGAGGCACCCGATGCGCAATCCAATCTTTGCCCGGGTGGTCGCCGCTATCACCCTCTTCTTCTACGCCTATGCGTGCCCTGTCATGGCCTGGGCCGACAGCGTGACGGCTTCTGCTGCGACCGGCACTTCGACAGCGAAGGAGGCGCTGAACGCCTGGTCACCGCCGTCCGCAAGTTCGACGGAGATAACGTTCGGCCCGGATGCGGCGAAGCAGTCGATCAGTATCTCGGAGCTCTTCCCTGGGGTGACCGATTCCTCCAACACCAGCGCGCTCAGCAACATCTACGGCGATGACAAGGCGACGATGGCGGCTGGTAGCGATGCCAACCTGCGGCTGACCTCGGAGGAATCCTCTAGCGGTGAGGCCTATCGCCTGCTGCGCGGCAACGTCTCCCAGACGCGCCCCGATCTGACCAATGATCCGTTGTGGAACAACACCGACAAGATCATCGACAACCAGGCACTCTTCAACAAGGAGTTCTCGGACTGCAAGCAGAACACGGAGTACACCAAGGGCACGGCCACGAAGCACGTAAGCGAGCTCAAGCAGTGCGAGCGGGTGACCGATAAGTCCGGCAGCTACACGCTCAAGCACGAGTACCTGGCAGGGGTCGTCCGGTACTACGACGGTCCAGCGAACGTCCAATCTTGCGGTGAAGGCTGCGTCGATATCTGGCTGGGCCAGGTCGGCAACGACTATTGGCGCGGCAGCTGCACCATCTTCGAAAACGAGATGAAGTTCGAGGTCATCAAGCCCGAAGCGATCCAGAGCGCGCAGCTGGTCTATGCGAAGTGGGACGACTACATGCAGGTGCTGGTCGGCGGGACCAAGGTATGGTCTGGACCGAACGAGAACTCTCCGCCGGAGACCGAAGGGGCATGCGAGCTCGATACGTCTTGGGAGACCAACCCCGACGTCAACATGACCTCGATCGTCAAAAAGGGTGGCATCATCCCCTTCAAGATCCGCGCGTCAGTTACCGGCCGCGGTGAGGCCTACGCCAAGCTGCGCATTCTCTATGACCCGCAGGAGGTTATCAGCAACGACAACTGGTACCCGCCGGAGGCCGCCGAGGCCGTGACGGCGGTGAACGACGGTGCCTGCCAGGGCAAATTCGTTTGCAACAAAATGCCTGACGTGGACGAAAACGGGTGCGCGGTCATCAACGGCACGCGGGTATGTGAAAGCAGCTTCAAGAACAAATCCCCGGCGTCCGGAATATCGCCGCTGTGCCAAGAGGTATCGGTCGACGCGCAGTGCAACTTCTACAAGGGCGACATGCAGTGCTACACCGACGCCCAGGGCAATGAGCAGTGCCCCACCAATAGCGATAAGACCTGTGCGGTGTCCCACGACATGCGCGTCGTTGAGGTACCCGTATCAGCTCGGTTTGCGGTTGAGGATGCCCCGGGCGCTGGTGAGACCAACCGAGTAGAAGTCGACTTCTTGGCTGGGACCTACCGCAACGCCTCCAGCAACCTCCGCAGCGACGGCTACGTGGACCAGGCCTCGCTGGATGTCATGTGCAAGAAAGGCGCAGACGGCAAGCGGCTTCCGCAACGCTTCGCCGTGTCGAGCACCGCGATCTGGACGGGGCACAAGTTTGCCCCCAACACCTTGACCGAGGACTCGCTGAATATCGTTCAGATGCCGACGTGCGACAACGGCCTGAAGATGGTCGTCGACGTGAAGGACACCGGCAAAGGCACGCCTGGCGCGTTCTATGCTCACGAGCTCAAGCTGAAGAACGTGCGGATCGATGGTGAGTCATTCGGTCCCCAGTACTGCATCGATTCGGCGAACAAGATCCAGAACGGCCAATGCTCAGAGGGCGGCAGTGTCACAGTTACCCGGGGCGTGGCCAGCGGCTGCTTGAACCTGAAGGGGGTGACCGTTTGCCCGGGCGATGACATGTACAACGCCATGAAGCCTTCCCCGATCAAGGGCGTCGATAAACTCTTTCAGAACGTCAAGGTTCAGGGATGCGTCACCGGTGGGCTCAACCTGGACACCTGCACCAAGTTCGAAGCTGACAAGCAATGTGGCTTCATCTCTCGCCAGTGCGTGGACGGCGCCGAGGGCGAGTCGGGCAAATGCTACGTCACGGAGGAAACCTGGGACTGTGGCCACGAGGTTGAGGTCCCGACGTCGACCTCTAATACCAGCTACCAGTGCGATGGCCCGGTGCGGTGCCTGGGCACTGAGTGCTTCAGCCCGACGGACGAGAAATCCACTGACTTCGGTTACGCCGCAGCGGCGCTGCAGATCGCCCAGTTCGCGGAGCATGACCTGGACTGCGGGGAGAACCCCACCGACACCTCGACCGATCACAACTGCAAGGTCTGGAAAGGGGAGCCCATGGAGTGCAAAAAGGCGGTCGGCGGATGGGTCGATTGCTGTGAGGCGCCAGACGGCGTCTCGCTCATGGACTACGTATCGCTGACCATGAATACCATCAGCTTGACCGAGAAGATCGGGATTATCGAGAGGGCGCCAACCGCTGAGGCCGCATGGACGTTCGGCAAGGAATTGGCGAATGGTAGTAGCCTTACATCAGCGTGGAATACGGCATCCGGGGTGAACGAAGGCGCAACTACCATCAGCCAGATGATTGGCTTGGATTTCCTAAAGCAAAAGATGATGAACTACGCGGCCGAGTGGACAGCCAACACCTTCGGTACTGCAGCCGCGAATACGATCTTTGCCAGCGGAACAGCTGCTCAGGGATCAAGCTCTGTTCCCTACGCTTCAACTAACGCCACCACCGGTGCAGTCAGCACCGCGCCGAACGCCACGTTTGCTGCCGGATTCGCGTCCGCTCTTTCGGTAATCATGATTGCCTACACGATTTACACCATCGCGAACATCATGGTGCAGATAATCTGGGAGTGTGAGCAGAAGGAGTTTGAGCTTGCGGCAAAAAAGGAAACTAAGGTCTGTCACTTCCTTGGAAGCTACTGTGCCTCCAAGTCTCCTATGGGCTGTATCGAAAAGCGCGAATCGTACTGCTGCTTCAACTCGCCGCTTGGCCGGATCATCCAAGAGCAGGCGCGTCCGCAGTTGGGGCGAACCTGGGGCGACGCTGAAAACCCTTCTTGTGAAGGGATATCCGTCGGCGATCTAGCGAAGCTGGATTGGAGCAAGATCGACATTTCGGAATGGATAGGGATCTTGCAGATCACCAACAACTATCCGACTGCAGACAAGATCAATCTCGACAATCTCACTGGTAGCGGATCCGCGCTGAACTTTCCCGGCGCTAATCGGAAAGATGTTCTCACTCGAAACAACGAGATCATGGAGAATGTGGACGTCACGTTCCCTGACTCCCGAAACGCTACGGAGAAGAACCTGCGCGGGACGTTCACCGACAAGTAGCAACAAAAAGGGCGCCTAAATAGGCGCCCTTTTTTATAACCAGCGAATCACGCGGCGTCTGCCTCGAGCTCTCGGACTGCCTGTGCGGTATCTCGATCCAGGTCGCTTTCTTCCGCGACCGCGCCGACGGTGCGGGCGATTTCTTCTGCATCAGGGCCTTTGCGGGCCTTCGCCCGGGCATCGGAGGCCATTGCCTGCAGCTTGCGCACCACGCGCATGAGCTGGCGCTTGCGCTCATTGGCGGTCATGTCGTTCTTGTCCGACGGCAGAAACCCCATCAGCCAGGCGGTCTGGGCCTGGACGAGCATGTCGTCGAAGCTCTGGATCACATGGGCGAGGCGCAGGATCAGAGGCGTGGAGATCGTGAAGTTGAACTCAGCCGCGTTGTCATAGCGGGCGACCATGCCTTCGCCGCCCTGGGCCTTGAGGATCGCGAGGAAGCGGTCCCGCTCGTCATTGATCTCTTTTTCCAGCTTGGTGATCAGGCTCTCTACGGCCTTCATCACCTCGGTGTGGCTGAAGGCCTTGTTGCGATGGGACAGCGCGCGCGCGATGACATCGATGGTGTAAAGCGCATGAGCGGCGCCTTCGAAGCAGCGTCGATGGACCTGCTGCGCTTGCTCGGTCTTCAGCGTGTAGGTCGAGGGCAGGGTAGGGGCGGAAAATTTACCCTGGGGTTTGAAATCACTTCCGTTGGCCATGGTGGGCTCCTGGGGTTGGGGGAAGCTCAACCATAGGGGCTGGGATCTCATATTCGCGCGCGATTCGCGCCCTATCCGGGCGCAGTTAAAAACGTGTTTACAGGAGGTCGAGAGCGGCGATATTCTGAAGCCTACTTCGCCCAAGCATGTTGCTTGTGTGTCGTACCCACCGAGCTCTGCTCTGGTTGGGTTTTAGTGCAGCTAGGCACTTTCTCTAGCACTATCCAGTCACGATTCGCGATCGTGACTTAACCCAAGAGGGCTTCCTGTCCCCTTGGGGCGGAGGCTCTCTTTTTTTTGGAGGCCTCCAAGAATGAAATACCTGCTCGTTTTTGCGATCTGCACCGCCATTGCGCAGTTCACGATCGTCCCATCGTTTAAGACCGCTCCCGTTGCTCAGCAACTTCGTGCCCATCAACAGGCTATCGAGGAGGCTGGACAATGACCGATATCGTCCCGGTTTTGTTGGTTCTCGCTGTCGGTTGGGTGATCTGGTCTGCTATCACCGGTGGCCACAAGCGCTCTGAACGTACAGAGCCTATGGTTGCATCCGTTGATGTTGACGATGACATCCAGCTGGATTCGCCCCTGCGGGCCGTTCCAGTAAAAGCAGCTCCCTCTCTTGTCATCGAACGCGATGTCGCTTCCCAGCCTCGGCTGCGTGGTGCTACGCGTGAATCTCAACTGCCGAAAGGCATTGATTACTCCGGGTACGAAGCGCCTACGTGGCAGCGTCGCGGAGTCGATGTGCAAGGGTTGATCATGGACTGCCCGCCCACCGGCGAGTAGTGCTGCACGGACCTCCCTCGCGGGTGGTCCACCCAAGCGTCTCTGGCGGACGTTTGGGTGGACCACTCGACGGGGAACTTTGCCATGCTTATGAACGTACAAGCGATCTACCTACTGGATCGTCAGGAGCTCTACCTATCCGATAGCTCGGTCACCGTACCGCCGCATATCGCTGAGACCGTGGACCCTGATGCCCTGGACCTGCGCTACCTGGCGCACTGGGCCAAGGAAACTGGACTGATCGGCGCCACCGCGGAGGTGTCGATTGCGATGTGATCCAGCAGTAGCGAGGGGGGCTTCGGCTCCCCGGAAGCTTTTCCCGACTGGCCTTGCCTCAAGCCCATCCGGAAGGAGCTTCTCCTGCCCAGACCATGACTTTCGAGCACCCTCTGCAGGGCGCTTGATTGCAGCAGCTGAACTGTTTCCGTCAGCACCTCCCTTCCACCCTGCGGGGCTTCTTCCCCATAGGGGCAAGGCGCCTCGGTTACCGGAGATTTCTCATGGCTCGTGGCGTCAACAAAGTCATCCTCGTCGGCAATGCCGGTGCGGATCCCGAAACTCGTTACATGCCCAACGGCAATGCCGTAACCAACGTCACCTTGGCCACCAGCGAAAGCTGGAAGGACAAGCAGACCGGGCAACAGCAAGATCGAACGGAATGGCACCGCGTGGTGTTCTTCGGCCGCTTGGCCGAGATCGCCGGCGAGTACATCCGTAAAGGCTCCCAGGTCTATGTCGAAGGCACGCTTCGCACGCGCAAATGGCAGGGGCAGGACGGCCAAGACCGCTATACCACCGAGGTAGTCGTCGACATCAACGGCAACATGCAGTTGCTCGGCGGCCGCGGCAATGGTGGTGGGCAAGGCGGTGACTACGACGATCAGCAGAGCGCGCCAGCGCCCCAACGATCGCCGCGGTCCCAGCAGGCACCGGCATCGTCGGCGCCGGCGAATGATCGGCCGCAGCAAGCACCGCGGCCGCAGCAGCCTCGTCCTCAGCAGCAACCAATCCCAGGAGATTACGACTCGTTCGACGACGACATCCCGTTCGCGAAAGTGCCGTATCTCTGCATGCTGTAACGCTTCAATCCAATAACCCTTGCGGGCGTCTCCCGCTCGGGGGGCCTCCGCATCACTACCGGAGGTTCATATGTCCCGTTCTATCCAGTCCCAAAGCACTCAGCAGGTCACCCAACGCGACCAACAGGCGCAGGATCTGCTCAGCGGTATCGAGGCGGAATGCATCCAGATCGTCACCCGTTCCCAGAGCGGGGTGAACTGGGCGCAGGAGGCGCTGTTTGCCTACCACGCCATGCTGTCCAACGAAACGCTGATGAAGTGCGCAATCAACAACAAGCTCAGCTTCAAGCTGGCGATGCAGCAGATCGCAGCAACAGGGCTGACGCTTAACCCCACCGAAAAGATGGCGTTCCTGGTGCCACGCCAGGGCAAGGTGATCGCTGACGTTTCGTTCCGCGGTTTGATCAAGGTGGCCACCGACAGCCGGGCTGTCGAGATGGTGGTAGCGGAAGTCGTCTACAGCGGCGATCGCTTCATCTACCGAGGTGCGACTGCCGAACCTGAGCATGTCTTCGACCCGTTCCTCGACGTGAGCGAGCGCGGGACGTTTCGCGGCGTCTACACCACTGCCTACCTGGCAACAGGACGGGTCATGGTGAAGGCAATGCGGGCGGCGGACGTGTTCAAAGCACGGGACATGTCGGCGGCCTGGACCTCTCAAGGTCCTGGTAAGCGCGGTCCCTGGGAGACGCACTTTGAGGCGATGGCCATCAAGACGGGGATCAAGTCAGCACGCAAGTACTGGCCAACGACCAACCCGGTGCTCGACCAGGTCATCGATTACCTCAACACCGAAGGTGAAGAGGGGATCGCTGGCACACCGTTGAGTGCTCTGGACGGTTTGGCCAACGCGTCGATGGTGCAGGCATCCGCGCCGGTATCGCAGGCGCAGGGCGGCAACGTCTATGACCACGTCGGCGACCAGCCGCATGATCGTCGCCAGCAGGAGACGGTCAATGAGCAGGTTCCACGTGAGCAGCCTGGTCGCACGCAGGTGCAGCCGGCCGCTCAGGCGGCTGCTGGCCAAGGACGTGAGGTGACGCGCGAGCGAATCCATAGCGTCTGCGATCGCGCGGCACGAACCCGCAGCTGGGAAGGGGCCTGTTCCTGGGCAGAGCAAAACCTCACGGGTGAGGCTCTGACCTATGCACTAGGTCTCTTCAAGCAGCAGCAAGCCGCGCAAGCACAGGCGGCATAACGTAAACCCAACCCTAACGGGGCTTCATCCCCGTTGGGGCTGGGGTCCCTCCTAACCTGGAGGTGATGATGAAGATTGTCGACTTGCGCCAGCGCACGCCGGAATGGCATGCCTGGCGCCGGCAGGGCATTACAGCGACCGCGACAGCGGTCATCCTGGGCCAGCATGTTGAAAAGACGCGCTGGCGGTTGTGGGCGGAGCTCACTGGCCGGGTAGCGCCGCTGGATCTGTCCATGATTCCACAGGTCCGGCTGGGCATCCTGCATGAGCCGTACGCGGTCGCCTGGTTCGAGGAGCGGTACCAGACCACACTACTGCCGCTATGCGGCGAGTGCGCGACGTTTCCGCTTCTTCGCGCCAGCTTCGATGGCGTCGACGACGACGGCTGCCCGGTCGAGGTGAAGGTCCCCTCGGACAAGAACTTCGACCTGGTGCTGGAGCAGGGTGAGAAGAGCGAGCCCTACCGGCTCTATTGGTGGCAGGTACAGCACCAGATTGCGGTGGCTGGCTCGGCCAGGGGCTATCTCGTGTTTTACAGCACGACTCGACAGCCCCTGGTGTTCGAGATCCGGCGTGATCCGGACACCATCGAGCTCATCAAGCAGCAGGCGCAGTTGTTCTGGGAGTTGGTGGTTAGCGAGAAGGAACCTGAGAAGGATCCTCAGCGCGACTACTTCACCCCGGTCGACGGCGCTCTGGTGCGCTGGGCAGCGACGGCGCAGCAGGTACGCGACGTCGATGCCTTGGCCAGCTCGCTGCAGGAACAGCTGAAAGCCCTGAAGGGCCAACGCGAAGCTCTGCAGGCGGATCTGGTCGAGCAGATGGGCGGGTACATGCTGGCCGAGGCGGAGGGCGTTCGCGTCGTCCGCTACCAGCAGGCCGGCAACATGCGGTGGAAGGATCTCTTCGAGAGCCGGAAGCTGCAGGCGACTGAGGAGGAGCGTCAGCGCTTCCGGCAGGCACCCTCTGAGCGGGTCCGGATCACCCTCGATTCGGATCACCCGATCACGACTGCCGCGCTGGAGGCCATGAGGCTGCCATCGGTTGACCAGGAGACGGAATCTCAGGCATTTTGCCTGTGAGGATGAGGGGGCGTGAAAGCGCCCCTGTCTCTTGCCTGGAACGTTGCGGTAAGCCTTCGGTTTACCAGAGCTTTCCCGGATCTGTTCTCTGGCTATGCGGCCCGAGAGCGGTAACGCAGCTGTGCGTCTTCACAGCAATCATTGAAACCCTACAGGGGCCACCACGCCCCGTAGGGGAGTGGTGCGCCTCCAACTTACTGGAGATTCACCATGAACCTTACCCCTTGCGTCCCGATGTCCGCCTACGGTGTTACTGGTGCGAATGCCGGCGTTATGTCCCCTGCATTCGCTACCGAAAACCACCCGCTGCTCGAGCTGGTACCCAAGCACAACGCGCAGTTCCTGTTCCGCAGCGAGTTGCGTATGCCCGTGATGAACTTCCTGACCGTGTCGGGTGGTGACTCGCTGGCACTCGTCGGTCCGACCGGCGCCGGCAAAACGTCCGTCGTCGAGCAGATTGCGGCGCGGATGCGGTACCCGCTGCGCAAGGTCAATGCTCACTCCCGCATGGAAATGCCGGAGCTCATTGGTCAGATGTCGCTGCAGTGTGATCCGGCCACCGGTGACCAGCAGACCGTGTTCGCACACGGGCCGCTGGCGTTGGCGATGAAAGAGGGCAGCATCTTCCTCCTGGATGAAGCTGACTTCCTGGATCCGGCCGTCATGGCCGGCCTCAACGCGGTATTGGAAGGCGGCGCCCTGGTGCTGGCCGAAAACCGTGGCGAGGTCATCGTGCCGCACCCCAACTTCCGCTTCATCATCACCTGCAACACGCGGGGTCAAGGTGATGAGACGGGCCTCTACACGGGTACCTTGTCCCAGAACCTTGCGTCCTGGGATCGGTACCGCATGCTGGAAGTCTCCTACCTGACCAAGGAGGAGGAGCTCGCGGTTCTGCAGGCGACGCTGCCCCAGGTCGATGCGACGATCCTGAGCACCATGATCGATGTTGCCAATGGAGTGCGTCAGCAGTTCATCGGCAATCCCGACCAGGCGCTTCAAGCTGGCCAATCGGGGCTGACGGTCACCTTCTCGACGCGGACCCTGCTGCGCTGGGCCCGTATCGCGACGACCTACAGCACCGCTGCCAGCAGGCAAGCGAACTTCCCGTTCGCCTGCCCTCTGGCGCAGGCGCTGCGCGAAGCTCTGACCAACCGGACGGACAAGCCTATGCGACTGGTGATCCATACCATCGCGAAGGACAAGTTCGGCACGGCCTGGGCAAATGATCCTGTCGTTGCACCGGGGGTCTGATCGTGACGCTCTACTTTGCACTGGCCCCCGCGGACCAGAACGAGTTCGAGCAGGCCGATACGCAGTGGTGGGCTGGCCAGGCATTGTCTGGCTTGAGCGCTGCTGCGGCATCTCTCGGATTCTCCGGCGCCTTCGAGGCCGTACAGGCTTCCTTCGGGAAGCTTGCCGCGGGCTCACTGGATCCGGAGTACGAGGTCGAAAAGGTTGCGATGCTCATTGCACTCAAGGTTGCTCTGGAGGGGCCGTCGAATCTGACCCTGTCAGACGATACCGGCGCCACATTGGAGCCCGCTCGGCCGGATGGCTGGGACCTGGTGCTGCAGCGCGTCTGCAACCTCACGGATGCTTCGATGCCCAAATGGCGCGATGCCCTGGTCACCCTGGGCGTTATGCCAAGGCCGATGGACCTTTCGAGCCTTGTGGTCGCCGATGTGGCTGCTGCAGGCGAGATGTCCTTCTGCTTTTAAACCACCCTGGCGGGGCCATCCCGCTGGGGTGGCCTCCGTCTCCTACGATGGAGCGATGCAATGCAACTGAACCTCACCAAGTCGATCGAGCTGTCCAACTCCCACATCACGAAGGAAGACTTCCTGCTGCTGGACCGGATGGCCGCCGACTATCGCGACACCCTCAAGACCAACGACACGCTCGTGCCAGCGGTGCTCGAGACCCGCGATGGCTATGTCATCTGCATCGGCAGCGTGACGATCGAAGGTCTCATCGAAGCCGGCGCTTCAGAACCCTTCAAGGCCATTCTGGACTACTGCCAGAATGCCCATGACGGCGCGATCATGTACCTGGCGTTCGACCGCGACGCTGAAGTCGAGGACGATCTGCCCACGTTTGACTGGTGAATAGGGGCCTTCGGGCCCCCGTTCTCTGAGCCCGATTTGCTATAGTCGGCTATAGCAAATCCGGTTCTCGGCCGCCTCCATGTGGAGGCAGCTGCGAAGTGCCAGCTGGGCACTCAAAACACCAGCAGCTCATCTCAAACCCAATGGGGGTCTCTCCCCATCGGGGAAGACTCCCGCCCAAACCGGAGTCTTCACCATGCAAACTGCTCAACCCATCAAGGAAATCGAAACCCTCAGCAAGCTCTTGCTGGTAGGTCTCGACGTCAACATCTGGTCCGGCCGCAAAAAGCTCCGTATCGAGGACCTCGGTCCTGGTGTGGATCTGCCGCCGGCGGAGCTCGCATCGCTGGGAAGCAAGCGGATCATGGATCCCGAGCAGATCAAGCGGTTCGACAACCTCAAGCGCCGCGCCCATCGCCTCCTCGAGAGCGAAGGCGTGCGCTTCCTGGGCGGCTACGGCATCCCGAACGACGCGGCTCCGGCCATCGCGAAGGAGCTCGACGACATCCAGCGCGAGTTCGGCGTTGAGATCAAATCCTTCCTCGACAACTACGACTCGAACTTCGACGCGTGGGCGCAGAAGTGGGATCAGGATCCGAAGTGGCAAGCTGCGATCGAGAAGGCCAAGACCCCGAAAGAGGTCGTGGCTCAACGCTTGGGCTTCCGCTACACCCTGGTGCGCGTGGTGCCCGACAAGTCCGATCCGGCCCTGAGCAAGGGGCTGGAGCAGGAAGTGGAGGGTCTTTCCGGACAGCTGTTCCGGGAGATCGCGGACGCGGCCGAGGACCTTGTGGATGGCAGTTTCGCCAACAAGTCCTCTGTCAGCCGCAAGGCGGTCAGCGCGATCCTGAAGATTCACCGCAAGCTCACCTCGCTCGCGTTCTTGAATCCTGGGATCCATCTGGTCGCCGAGCACATGATGTCTGTCATCGAGCAGCTCCCCAAAAGGGGGCCGTACGAGGGTGGGCATTTCCAAACGCTGCAGACACTCATGCTGTCCTTGAGTGACGAGCGCAACATCTCGAAGCTGGCAGCGTCCTTCGCGGCATCTGCTGCGCAGACTGCCTCCACCGGTGGCGTGCCGGCGGCGAGTGTCGTGATCGAACAGGCCCCGGCATCTGCTGGAGCCGTCGTAGCTTCTGCTGCCGTGATCGAGCAGTCGCCGTCCCCTGCGGACGAAGGCGGCATGTCCGTTGGCGAGCTGCTCGACGAGATCGCCGGTCAGCAGGCAGCACCTGGTCTTCAGGATCTGAGCTCAGTAGCTGCAGAGCTGCAGGCCCGGGCCATTGATGGGCAGGTGATCGATACCCAGATGTCGGCGTTGGGCGTTGCTACGTCTATTGCCAACATCCCAATGCCGACTACCCAGGACGCCTTGGACTTCTGCATGTAAACCAACCCCCCGGGGGCACCTGCCCCCTTTGGGGGTGGTGTGTCCTCCACTACTGGAGTGACAGCTATGCAACGTTCTCTGAGCAACGCCTTCCCGATCATCGCGCGCTACTTCTGCGACGACCTGGGGGTGCGCATCGAGTTTGGTGGAAACCAGCCGGCCACAAAGGACAAGGTCATCTACCTGCCGGTGCTCAAAGATGAGTCGCCTCGCATGGTCAACGTCTCCCTCGGGTGGACGGCCCATGAGTCGGCGCACATCAAGTACACGGACGATGAGCCCTATGAGCTGGCCAATGCAGAAAGCCCCTTCATGGGTCGCTTTCTGAACCTGCTCGAAGATCTGCGGATCGAGAAGCGCATGATGGAAGACCATTACTGCGCCATCGAGCCGCTGCGGATAACTGCCCAGGAGGTGTTCCAGAAGCCTTGGAGCGCCGACGGCAAATCCGAAGCGGTGGTTTTGCACGACGCCTGCCTGATCATCGGCCGGGCGCGCTTGCTCAATCAGCCGATCGAAGAGGCCGCCGTTGTCCTGGACGCTGCGTTGGCCAACACCTTTGGTGCCGGCCGACGCGCAAAGATCCTTGGTCTACTGTCCACGGTCACCGGCTTGCCGGATACCGCGGGGGTGTACCAGCTGGCGCATCGGATACTCGATGTCTTGGATGAAGAGGAGCCTCAGCAGCCCGACGCTGGCGCGGATCCAGATCCCGCGCCGCAAGGTCAGGATCAGAGCCCGCAACAGGGCCAGAATCAAGGCGCTCAGCAAGGCCAGGATCAACCTGGTCAGGGTGAACAGGGCAACTCCAGCAAGGGCGATCAGGCAGGTCAAGGCGACGCGCAAGCGGCGTCCGGCCAGCCTGGCGCCGATCAGCAGGGCGCACAGCCAAGCCTGAAGCAGCGGGTGGTAAACGCTGACTCGCAGGCCATGCAGGATGCGCTTGGGGACGTCTCATCCCAAGCCGCTACCCTGATCGGCGCCAACGCCGGCGGCACAAGCTCCACGCCGAGTTCGGTGCTGGCGCACGCTGTCGGTTCACAGGCTCTGCAGCAGGACGTTGTCATCAACGGACGCGCCGCCTCCATGGGGCTGCGCCAGGTGCTCAACGGTCTCATTCAGGGCAGCCAGAACGCACGGGTCACCGTGCGCAAAACGGGTAATCGTCTGGATACAGCGAGCCTTGCACGGGTGAGGGTTGGGGAAAACCGGATCTTCCGGAAACAGGAACCCGTGCAGCACACCAACGCTGCTATCCAGCTGTTGCTCGATGGCTCCGGCTCCATGGGTTTGAAGACCGGCGGGCGCAAGCCTATCCAGGTTGCGGAGGAGGCGTGCTTTGCGATGCTTACGGCATTGGAGGGTATTGCCGGCGTTACCAGTGGTGCGATGGTCTTCCCTCGGGGGGATCGAGAGCAGGTCGGTGTTTTGAAACGGCACGGCCAGAACCTGGCCAGCGCAGTGGCAGAACAGCGCTTCGGCCTGACCGCTTCCGGCGGAACACCGTTGGCCAGCGCCATGTGGCCGGCCGCCGGCGACCTGCTGCGCGCCAAGGGACAGCGGAAGGTGCTGATCATCAGCACCGACGGCGACCCGCGGAACGTGACCGACGTGATCGATATGGTCGCCCGGTGTCGCGCTTCAGGAATCGAGGTGTTCGCGATCGCCTATGGCGAGGCGAAGGCCACGAACCTGCAGCTGATGTTTGGCACCGGTCACTGGCAGTTGCTGGATGACCTCGGGCAGTTGCGCAGCGCCCTCCAGGCGCTCGTGCAGCGTGTGTTGACCCAGGCCGCCTAACCGCGGCCGCAGATCTACCAACCGCCTCACGGCGGACAACCCACCAGGGGACATACCTCCCTGGTGGGGGGTGTGTCTCCTCCTTACCGGAGGCATACCATGCAACTTGCGCTTTCTTTCACCGAAAGCTCGTTTTGCGAATTTCCCTTACCGCAGCGCTTGCCCAGGCCGCGGGTCAAACGGGCGCCTCGCAAGACGAACACCGCGGTTGATATCGAGCAGCTGTATTTCGACCTGCTGGCCATTCCGGACAGCGAGGTCGACACCTACGTCTGGACTGACGCGGATATCGATCGCGTTCGCGAATACATGCTGCATCACGCGCTGGGCGTTCTGCTGGACCGGCGCAATTCGCTGGCGTCTCGCCAGGAGCATTGGGCCTGGGTGATGGACGAGGAGGACTTCGGTCCCTTCTCGTTCAAGACCTTGGCCTACTTCGCCGGCGTCGACAGTGAGTTGCTGCGCGAGGGGTTGGTTCGAACCCTCACCAAGCACCAGGTCCTCGAGCAACTGACGGTGTGATTGCTTGACACCTCCCCCCTCACCGGGGGAGGCTTTTTCTCGAGTCTCATGGGCAGAGCGCCAGGCTGCGCCGATCAGATTCTCCTCGACCTCTGTTGGTCGAGAGATA
>Ga0302349_1000486_pt1 | contig 46483 bp, 37 predicted proteins | sample PhyAR1_FD_202176 | JGI IMG/M metagenome (GOLD analysis project Ga0302349, IMG submission 202176) | Leaf surface microbial communities from alfalfa plants in UC Gill Tract Community Farm, Albany, California, United States - DLSL A.R1... | ecosystem: Host-associated > Plants > Phyllosphere >... | reverse complement strand
GCCGAGATCGGGGTTGATGTCGTGGGTCGAGATCCACACGATGTTGGGGCGCGGCGACACAACGCTCACCGCCCAGCCGCCATGCGGGCGCGGCGCGCCTCGCGACGGGCACGCTGTTCGATCGGGTCCGACACCGGCGATGCCGCGAGGAGCTTCTGCGTGTACTCGTGCCGCGGGTGATCGGTGACCTGCTCGCCGTCGCCGAACTCGACGATGTCGCCGTGGTACATCACCGCGATGCGGTGGCTGATGTGACGCACGACCATGAGGTCATGCGAGACGAACAGATAGGCGACGCCGGTCTGGCGCTGGATGTCGATGAACAGGTCGAGCACGCGGGCCTGCGTCGACAGGTCGAGCGCCGAGACGGGCTCGTCGCACACGATCAGTTTCGGCTTCAGCGCCAGCGCCCGGGCGATCGCGATGCGCTGGCGCTGGCCTCCCGAGAACTCGTTGGGGCGGCGGCGCGCGGCGTCGGACGGCAGGCCTACGGAGTCGAGCAGCTCGCGCACGCGGCCTCGCGCGTCCGAGCCCGAGACGCCCTTGACGGTGAGGGGCTCGGAGAGGATATCCTCGATCGACATCGCCGGGTTCAGCGAGGTGTACGGGTCCTGGAACACCGCCTGCACATCGACATCGCGGCGTTCCCTGCGGTTCAGTCCGACGATCGACCTGCCCTCGAACTCGATGGATCCGCCCGACACGGGCGCGAGACCGAGGATCGCGCGACCGAGGGTGGTCTTGCCGGATCCGGACTCGCCGACGAGGCCGACGGTCTCGCCCGGCGCGATGTCGATCGACACGCCCTTGAGCGCGCGGAAGGTCTGGCCGCGCTTTCGGCCCGGAAACTCGACGACGAGGTCGCGGACAGTGAGCAGCTTCTCGGTCATCGGGCGGCCTCCTCGGCGAACTTCGCGTCGTTCTCGCGGCGCGGCGCGGTGCCGTCCAACGTCGACGCGAGCAGGGACTTCGTGTACTCGTGCTCGGGCTCCCGTAGCACCTTCTCGACGGCACCCTTCTCGACGACGTGGCCGTTCTGCATGACGACGACCGAGTCGCAGAGGTCGGCGACGACGCCGAAGTTGTGCGTCACGAACACCATCGCGAGGCCGCGCTCGTCGCGCAGGCTACGCAGCAGGTCGAGGATCTCGGCCTGGACCGTGACGTCGAGCGCCGTCGTGGGCTCGTCGGCGACGATCAGCTGCGGGTCGCACGAGACGGCGCCCGCGATCAGCACGCGCTGCGCCATGCCGCCCGAGACCTCGTGTGGGTAGGCGCGCATGGTGCGCTCGGGGTCCTTGATGCCCACGCGGTCGAGCAGCTCGATCGCCCGTTTCGTCGCCTCCTCCTTCGAGATCCGGAGGTGCTTGCGCATCGGCGCGGTCAACTGATGGCCGATCGTGAAGAGCGGGTCGAGGTTCGACATCGGCTCCTGCGGAACGTAGGCGATGCGGCGGCCGAGGGCCGCCTGCTGCGCCCGCCCGCCGTCGCCGAGCAGATCGGTGCCGTCGTACACGATGACGCCGTTCTCGGTGACCGCCCCGCGCGGCAGCAGGCCGAGGATGGACCACGCCGTCTGCGTCTTGCCGGAACCCGATTCGCCCACGAGGCCGACGACCTCGCCGCGGTGCACGTCGAACGCGATGTCCTCGATGACGGTCTTCAGGCGGTCGTCCTGCGGGTAACCGACCGTGAGGCCGCGCACGCTGAGCACGGCGTCCGGGTTCGCCTCCGAGGCGCTCGTCCGAACCCGGCCGGCGGATCCGCGCCACTTCGGCACGGTGGGCTTGTCCTCGAGGGCGTCGCGGAGCGCGTTTCCGAAGAGCACGAGCGCGCCGATCGTCAGGGCGATGGCGAGGCCGGGCCAGAGCAGCAGCAGTGGCGAGATGTAGATGTTGCGGAAGCCCTCGCTGAGCATCACGCCCCACGTCGGGACCGTCTGGTCGCCGAGGCCGAGGAACTCGAGGCCGGACTGGATCGCGATCGCGATACCGCCGATGATCGAGGCCTGGATGATGATGGGCGCGCGGACGACGAAGAGGATGTGCCGGGCGATGATACGGGTGTCCGAGAGGCCGCTCACGCGGGCCGCATCGACGTAGAGCTCCTCGCGCACCTCGCGCACACCGCTGCGCACGAGGCGGTAGATGCTGGGCGAGATGAGCGCACCGAAGATCGCCATCGTGATCCACAGGTTCGGGCCGACGACCACGCGGGCCGCCAGCAGGACCATCATGCTCGGCAGCGCCATGACGAGGCTCGTCGTGAGGTCGCTGACGGTGTCGAACCAGCCGCCGTAGAAGCCGGCGATGAGGCCCGAGACGAGTCCGATCACGACCGCGACGACGAGGGCCACGAGGGCGCCCAACAGCGTGAGGTGTGCGCCCGTCAGGATGCGGGCGAGTACGTCGCGGCCCGCGGAGTCGGCGCCCAGCCAGTGCGCGGCGCTCGGCTTCGCGAACGCGTCGGCGAGGGTGACGAGGTTCGGGTCGTAGGGGGTCAGGAGCGGCGCGAAGACCGCCGCGAGAACGATGACCGCGAGGATCGCGATCGCCGTGGCACCCAGCGGGTTGCGCAGGAGGCGCCCCGTGAGGGAGAGGTTCTTGCCGCGCCTGCTCGACTTCAGCGCTACCGCTGCGAGAGTTCCGGTGCTCATGAGAGACGTGCCTTCGGGTTGATCCAACCGGTGATGATGTCGATGACGAGGTTCACGACCACGACCATCGCGACGGCGACCACGACAACGCCCATGACGAGCGGTACATCGCCGTTCGTCGTCGCGTCGGTGATCGTCTGGCCGAGCCCCGGGAGCGCGAACACGCGCTCGACGACGACGGCGCCGCCGAGGAGCCCGACGAACTGCAGGGCGAGGACCGTGAGGGCGGGCGTCGCCGCACCGCGCAGCACGTGCCCGAGCAGCACATTGCGCTCGCCGAGGCCGCGGCTACGGAGGGTGCGCACGTAGTCGCGCCCCTCGACCTCAATGAACGCGCTGCGCACCTGGGCGGTGACCGACGCAATCGCGCCGAGGGCGAGAGCGACGATCGGCAGGGTGACGGATGCGGTCCAGCCGCTGAACGACTCCGTGAGAGGCACGAAACCCGTCGCGGGGAACCAGTGCAGTGTGAGCGCGAAGAAGATCACGAGCATGAGGCCGATCCAGAAGTTCGGGGCGGCCGCGCCGATGACGCTCAGCACCTGCACGAGTCGATCGACCCAGCCGCGCCGCGTTGCCGCGAGGGCGCCGAGCGCGACGGCGATGATCGCCGTGACGATCACGGTGCCGACGACGAGCGATAGGGTCACGGGCAGGCGCAACGATACGAGGTGCAGAACGCCCTCGCTCGTGAACCAGGAGGTGCCGAAGTCGCCGCGGACAGCACCGGCGAGCCAGTGGCCGAAACGCACGATGAGCGGCTGGTCGAGCCCGAGCTCGGCCTGCTTGGCCACGATCTGCTCCTGCGTCGCCTGGTCGCCCAGGATGCGGATCGCGATGCCGCTGCTGTTCGCGTTCATCAGCAGGAACGTCAGCGAAGACGCGACGAAGAGGAGGATGACGCCGCCGATGAGACGACGGACGATGAAACTCAGCACGATGGTCTCCCGGTCAGTCGTCGAGCGTGTAGTTGTAGATGGACGGCGCGGCCTGGCCCGCCTGGCCGACGACCGTCAGGCCGACGCGCGAGACCACGCCCTGTTGCACGCGGTAGAACGGCGCGTTCCACGCGTCTTCGACGACGACGTCGTTTATCTCCTGCATGGCGGCGTCGTACACCTCCGGATCCGTGAGGTTCGACAGCGCGGTCTCGACCGCATCGTCGATGCGGTCGTCCTGCGTCTTGAGCACGTTCCACGCGGATCCGGGCTGCAGGAACTGGTGCACCGTGCCCCACGCGGTCGGTGGCTGAGCGAAAGACATCCATGTCATCGCGAACTTCCCGCCGCGTAGCGAGGGAATGAAGTCGGCGGGCGAGACTTCCTGATACTTGACCCGGATTCCGACGTGACCGAGGTCCTGAGCGATGGCGGCCAGCATGGCGGGGTCCATCGACGAGCTCGACGGCATCGTCACGTCGAAGCCGTCCTCGTAGCCCGCCTCCTTCAGCAGCTCGCGCGCCTGATCGGGGTCGAAGGGGTAGCGGTCGTCGTAGTCGGCGTTGTAGGCCTCCGACTGCGTGTTGAACGTCTGGTCGGTGCGCTCGCCGTAGCCGAGCTCGACGGCTGCGAGAATCGCCTCATCGTCGATCGCATAGTTGATCGCCTGGCGCACCCGGGGATCCGCGAGCGCCGGAACCATCGCCCCATCGCGGTCGAAGATCGACAGTCCGTACCAGTTGACCTGGAACGTCGTGACGTTGAGCCCCGACTTCTCGGCCTCGGGGATCTGCTTCGGCTCGATGATGCCGGTGTCGACCTCGCCGGACTTCATCGCGTTCATGCGCGCCGATGGATCCGGGATGGGCTTGATCACGAGGGTGTCGAACCAGTCCCACTCGGCCGAGTCATCCCAGTAGTCGTCGCGCTTGACATAGGTGTACTGCGCGCCTGAGGCGGTCTGCGTGCGGTCGAGCACGTAGGCCCCGGATCCGATGGGAGCAGTCGCGACGGTGTCGGAATCGAACTGTGCGGGACTCGCCATGTACCCGGCGCTGTTGCCGAGGTACTCGAAGATGTCCGGATCGGGCGTCGACATCTCGAGCTCGATCGTGTCGTCGTCGACGACGACGACATCAGCGACACCGGCGAGGTTCGCCGCGAACGGTCCGCCCGAGTCGCGGAAACGGATCAGATTCTCCTTCGCAACCTCGGCGTCGAAGGCCGTGCCATCGGAGAACGTCACGTCGTTGCGGAGGTCGAGGGTTGCGGTGAGGCCATCCTCCGACAGCGCCCAATCGGTCGCGAGCATTGGGGCGAGGGATCCGTCGGGCATGCGACGGACGAGGGTGTCGAAGACTGGCTGGAAGTACTGGGCGTAGTTTGCCTGCGCGGCTTGAGCGGGATCGAAACTCGTCGGCTCCGCCGCGGCCGCGACCGTCAGCTCGGACCAGTCATCCTTCGGCGCGGCACCTCCCGTCGAGGCGCAACCGGTGAGTCCGCCGGTCGCGACAACGCCCAGCGTCGCCAGGGTGGCGAGCGTGCGGGTCGTTCTTCTCACAGAAACCCCTTTGTGTTCGTGATGACGCCGACTTCACCGTCGGCTTCCGCGAGATTAGCACTTTGCACATACTTCAACAAGCGCGAAAAGGGGAAAGGAGATCGGCCTCAGCCGCGGTACGCCTCCCAACGGGGGTCAGGCCAGGTCGCACCCGTCCGCGCGATGTAGCGACGAAGGCGCCGGGCCGTGGTTCTCAGCCACGAGATGTGCGAGCTCGCGAGCTGATTTCCTCGTGCGTCTCCTAGGTAGGTGACCTCATCGATCCAATCGTCGTCGAACGGATCGCGATCGGCCGTTGTGCGCAGGAAGTTGGCCTCCGGATCCCACTCCGATTCCTGCTCCTCACGGAAGGCGAGTTCGATCTCGACGAGGCGCAGTGCCAGAACGGGGGAAAGCGCTCCAGCCAGGGTGAAATGGAGTTGGAAGTGGGCGTCGAGCGGTCGTTCGGAGGGCTCGAAAGGCGACTCTGCCCAGTCGAGGAAAGCGCTCCAGCCCTGCGGCGTGAGCGTATAGACCTTCGCCTCGGGCCCGTTCCGGGAACCGTCGAGCTCGAACACCAGCAGGCCGCGATCGACGAGCCGTGCCAGCTGTCGGTAGATCTGCGACGACTGCGGCACGTAGCCGTATACGCGCCCCGACTGCTCGAGGTAGCGCCGGATGTCGTATCCGGCACTCGGCTTGCGCACGATGATCCCCAAGAGGACGGAGTCGAGGAGGTTGAGTTTCACCACGAAGGATCCTTAGTCTGTGACAAGTGACATACATAGCGACTGTTCACTCGGTCAGCAACCCTAGTAGCCAGACTCGACGAGGAGCGACATGACGACGCGACCCAACATCCTGTTCATCACGGCAGACGATATGGAAGGCACGACGCCCGGCGCCTTCGGTGGGCCCGATGGGGTGACGCCCTCGCTCGATCGGCTTGCGGCGGAGGGCGCGGTCTTCGAGAGGGCCCACGTGCCGATCGCGGTGTGCCAGCCGAGCCGCTCCGCGATCATGACGGGCCGCTGGCCCCACCGCAACGGCGCCGAGGGCTTCGAGCCGATCGCCGACGGCGTTCCCGTGGTCACGACGCTGCTCGCCGGCGCGGGGTATCGCACCGGCATCGTCGGCAAGGTCGCGCACCTGCAGCCGACCGAGCGTTTCGCGTGGGATCACGCCGTCGACATGGGCGAGCTCGGCATGGGGCGCGACCCCCAGCGCTACGAGGAGGAGCTGCGCGCCTTCACGGCTGCGGCGGGGGAGAGCCCCTGGTTCCTCATGTTCAACGCGCACGACCCGCACCGTCCGTTCCACGGCGCGGAGGATGTGGGGCGGTTCTTCGACGCGCAGCAGCAGGAGGGGATCCCCGCGCCCAGTCGCATCTTCACCGAGGAAGAGGCGGGCGAGATCCCCGGCTACCTGCCCGATGTTCCCGGGGTGCGCCGCGAGTACGCGCAATACCTCAGCTCGGCCCGCCGCTGCGACGACGTCGTCGCCCGTGCCCTTGCCGTGCTCGACGAGCTCGGCCTGGCCGAGAACACGGTCGTCGTGTTCCTCTCCGATAACGGTATGGCCTTCCCGTTCTCGAAGGCGAACTGCTACCTGCAGTCGACGCGCACTCCGTTCATGGTGCGCTGGCCCGGCCACATCGAGGCGGGACGCCGCGTGTTCGGCCCGTTCGTCAGCATGCTCGACCTGTTCGCGACGTTCTGCGAGATCGCGGGCGCCGAGGCGGCGCCGAACGACGGATCCTCGCTGGTGCCGCTGCTGACCGGCCGCACCTCGGAGCACCGTGACCATGTCGTGACGGTGTTCCACGAGACGGCGGGCAAGCGCCGCTACGAGATGCGCTGCGTGCAGGACGGTACCTACGGCTACATCTGGAACGGCTGGGCCGACGGCGAGACCGACTATCGGGCCGAGAACATGATCGGCCTCAGCTGGTCGGCCATGCAGGAGGCCGCCGAGGCGGATCCCGAGATCGCCCGCCGGGTCGCGTTCTACCAGCGCCGCCAGGTCGAGGAGCTCTACGATCTCAGCACCGACCCGAATGCCCTCAACGATCTCTCGCATGAGCGTCCCGAGGTTCTCGCGCGGATGCGCGACGCGTTGCGCGCGTGGATGCGCGACACCGCCGACCCGCGCCTCGATCTTTACGAGGCGCAGCTCGCTGCGGCCTGATTGCCGAGAAAACACGTGCGGGCCACTCCCCGGAAAGGGGAGGGCCCGCACGACGGTGGGATCGGCTATGCCGCGATCACGACCTCGTCGCTGTCAAGCCAGCCGAGGCGCACGGCCTTGACCCACACCGCGCGGTCTGCCGGCACCGGTGTCGCGTCGCACACGATGCGCCAGCGCCGCCCGTCGACGGGCGGCGCGCCGATCGCGTCGCGCGGGGATCCCATCCGATCGGCGTCCGTCGCTGGTACGTCGACCTGCTGAGGTGCGATATCGGTCCAGACCGTGACGGAGCCGTCGGTCGGGCTGACGAGGTCGACCGGCTGCTCGGTGCGCGGCCAGACGCCGCCCGGGCGCCAGCGTTCGCGCAACTCGTCCTCGTCCACGAGACCGAGATCGCCCGTCGACCCCTGCCAGTCGGCGAGCGCCCCGCGCATCCGCTCGAGAACCTCGGCAAACGCGGGGTCTCGCACAAGGTTCACCGTCTCGTGCGGATCCGCCTGCATGTCGAACAGTTCCTCCTCGGGCTTTGAGGGAAGCACGAGCTGACGCTGCACGGGGGTCAGGGCACTACGACCCTCGCCCCTGGCGCGCTGTCCCGCCTCGATCGAGGCGAAGGTGCGGAACTCGCGCCAGGTCCCGAGGTGATCCGGATAGTCGCAGTGCTGCATCGGCGGACGGTCCGGGTGAAAGTGACGGATGTAGCGGAAGCGCTTGTCGCGAACGGTTCGCGACATGTCCTCCGCCTCGCCCGTGCGATCACGCGCGCCGAAGGTGTAGGCATTGCCCGCATCGATGATGCCGGACTCGTCGAGGAACGCCGATGCCTGCATGTGTTCGGGAACGTCGATGCCGGCGGCACGGAGCATGCTGGGTGCGAGATCCATGAGGTGCACGAGCTGATCCGTGGAGGTGCCGGGTTCGATTGCGCCCGGCCATCGGACGATGAGCGGCTCGTGCAGCCCGGAATCGTTCGGCCAGCGCTTGCCACGGGGCATACCCAGGCCGTGATCGCTCCAGAACACCACGATGGTGTTCTCGGCGAGGCCGTCCTCCTCGAGCTGCGCAAGAAGTTCTCCGACCTCCCAGTCCATCTCGGTGATCAGGTCGCTGTAGTGGGCCCACGCCTTCCGGAACGTCTCCGTGTCCGGGTAGTAGGGCGGTAGGGGCGCTTCGGCGGGGTCGTGTCGGTCTGCCTCGGCGACGTGCGATGTGCGGACGGCGAACGCCGCGTCCTCTAGATAAATCTGCGATTCATGCGTCGTCATACCGTGGAAGATGGCGAAGAAGGGCTGCTCCGGGTCGGGCCGGTCGCGCCAGTGCGCAGTATCACTGCACTCGTCGAACGCGCTGACCGGGGTCTCGACCTGGAAATCTGTGAACGAGTTGTTCGTGACGTAGTAGCCGGCCTCGCGGAAGTACTCGCTCAGTAGCCGCACGCCCGCGGGTGGCACCGCTTTCGTGCGCATGTGCATCGTGCCGATAGAGGTCGGGAAGCACCCTGTTATAACGGCGGAGCGCGACGGAGCGCAGATCGGCGCGGCCGAGAACGCGTTGTCGAAACGGATCCCCTCGTCTGCAAGTCGATCGAGGTTGGGTGTGACGGCGTACTCGGCACCGGGGAACACCCCGGCGTATGCACCGATATGCGGGTTGATGTCGTGCGTCGTGATCCAGAGGATGTTGGGTCGCACGTCTGCTCCTTACGCGCGGCCCTTGGCGACGGCTCGGCGCCGAGCCAGCTCGGTCTCGACGCGTCGCACGTCGTTCGGATAGGTCCAGTACATGCCGGTCAGGACGAGTGCGTTGACGAGCATGAGCACGACGAGCACCCAGAAGAACGTGCCCTGGATGCCGAGAGCATTGGCGAGGTAGCCGGCGGTGAGCGAGAAGACGGCCCAGCCGAGCGTTTGAAAGAAGGTGAGGAAGATCGAGAACGCCTGTCCGCGCAGCTCGGGTGTCACGATCGACATCACGATGGGGCGGTTGACGGGCGGGTTCAGTCCCTGGATCGCACCCATGGCAAACCAGAAGAAGGCGTAAATGCCGATCGAGCCGTAATCGAACTGGGTGCCGAAGAACGCAGCTAGTGCGAAGAGTACTTGCGCGGCCTGCTGGAACGCGATGCGGCCGTGGTGCGGGATCCGCTTGTCGAGCCACGGCACGATCTCGCCGGCCAGGAACGTGAAGACGACGTAGCCGATGCCGAAGGGGATGAGGACGGTGGCGGCGACGGCGTTGGTGAACCCGCGCTCCGTAACGAGGAACTGGATGCCGAAGACCGAGATCAGCAGGTGTCCCGACAGAAGCCGCGACGCCATCATGATCGAGAAGCTCGGGATGCGCATGATCGAGAGCACGCCCTTGATCGTGACCTTCTCCTTGCGCTTCGACTCGTCGAGGTCTGCGAGCGCCGCCTCGCTTGCGCCGACGCCGGGTTCGACGTAAAGGAAGGCGATCAGGAGCGAGGAGAGCAGGCAGATACCGCCGACAGTCCACATACCCCAGCGCCAGCCGTCCTCCGTTCCCGTGAACAGCGCGAGCAACGGGCCGAGGAAGGAGGAAGCCGCTGTGAGCACGCCGTAGTAGATTCCCGTCGCGCGGCCCCGCGAGCGGTCGTCGAACGAGTCGGCGATGATCGAGTTCGTGATCGGCTGACCGCATGCCACGGTGCCGGCGAGAAGCGTGTTCCAAATCAGGAGCCAGATGAAGTCTCCTGACGTTCCCGCGAGGATTCCGAAGACCGCCCCGATGACGTTGTTGAGGACGAGAGCCTGTTTGCGCCCCCAGTTGTCGGCGATCCAGACCCACATCGGGCCGAAGGGGATGGTTGCAAACTTGCCCAGCGCGCTGAGCAAGCCGAGGTGGCCGTTGTCGAGCTTGAGGGCGGCGGCGATCGACGGGAAGAGGGTCGACAGCAAACCGGCTTCGGTGTTGTCGACGACCTCGGCCCCGGTAATGGTGAAGAGGTTGCGCCAGCGGTGGGGAACGTGCTGAGACTTCGCGGCTGCGAGAGTCTCAGTCTCGGTCATGTGAGCCATGGAGGTCCTGTCTTCGTCGTCAGGGGTGGTTTATGCAGAGAGGTCTGCGAGGTCGGTTGCGAGCTCGGTGAGCTGTGCCGCGGTGAGAGCGGTATGCGCCGCGAGATCGAGAATGCTGGTGTGCGCACCCACGGCGACGAGCTCTGTGGAGGAGACGCCGGGGGCGTGAATGTCGAGTACGGCGCGGGCTCCGGGCACCTGGAGCAGCTCGTGCACGGGCATGCGGAGGAGATCGACCGCAGGCAGCTCGTCCGTTCGGGGCAATGGCTCCGCGACTGCGGCAGCGCGATTCGCCTGCTCGGCAACGAGGAGGTGAGTGCGGTCGGGATCGGTGTCGAAGGGGATCCCCAGCCGCGCGAACTGGCTCCGCGGCGCGTCCGACTCGCGCATCCGCGCGGCGAGGAGCGCGAGCATCCGCAGCTCGACCTCGTCGTCGCGGAGAGGGTGCAACTGTTCGGGATCGGTCTCGATGTCGAACAGCAGGGTCCCGTGCTTCCACGGGTTCATCCAGGTCGGCGCAGCGGGAATTCGCATGGTGCGCGTCCCCTTCGTGAACGTGAACGGTTCCGCGGGCGCCCATTCGGCCAGTTCCGTGGGTGAGAACCGTGAGCGCATGTGGGTCGGCATGAGGGTGAACTCCTCCAGCGGCCCGTTCGAGGAATCGACGGCGGCGCGCATGTAGACATACCGTCCATCGGTGACGTTCACGTGGCCGCCATGAATGCCGAAGAGAGCGGCTTCGTGCCCGGCCTCGGGCGTCGCGAGGTCGCGCCCCTGCATGTCGGGCGTCGGCGTCAGGCCGAAGTAGCTCAGCATCGTCGGAGCGATGTCGATCGTCTGTGCGAGGTCGTCGCGCCGGGTGCCCCGCAGTCCGGTGCGCGGATCCCAGAGGAACATCGGGAGGTGGACGAGCTCGTTGAACCATGGCTGCACGCTCTTCGCCCACCATCCGTGCTCGCCCAGGAGGAAGCCGTGGTCCGTATTGACGATCAGGAGAGTGTCCTCCCACATGTCGTGCGCGTCCATCGCGTCGAGCACGCGCCCGAGTGACGCGTCGCACATCGATACGAGCGCGGCGTACTCGAGCCGCGCATGCTCGACCTGTTGCGCGGGCTGAGTCACCTTCTGATAGCCCGGCCAGTCGAACTCGGGGCCGTCGTACTCGTGCGGGTAGAGATCCTTGTACCGCTGGTGCGTGAAGAATGGCTCGTGCGGATCGAAGAGCTCGATCTGAAGCATCCAGTCATCGGCAGCCGCGTTGGTGTCGATGAACTCGAGGCCCGCGTCGACCGTGAGGGTCTGCGAGTGCTCGGCCTCGGTGGGCATGTAGCTGCGGTTGATCCGATCCTGGCGGGGCATCGCGGCGGCGCCGCCGATCGCGCTGCCCTCGCCGACCACACCCTTCCAGGGGTCGCCCTCCTGGCCCCGGAAGAACTCCCATGTCGAGTAGCGCGTGTGGTACGTCGCTCCGCCGTCTTCCCAGTAGTGAGGATGGTCGCTCACAAGGTGCGTGTGTACACCGTTCTCGCGCAGGATCTGAGGCATCGAGTCGTCAAAAGGCTCCAGCGGTCCCCAGGAACGATGAAGAAAGTTGTACCGGCCGGTGTGCATCTCGCGGCGAGCCGGCATGCATGGCATGGATCCGGCGTAGAAACGGTCAAACGTCTGGGCGCGCGCGGCGAGGCGGGCGAAGTTCGGGGCGTCGACGATCGTGTCGCGGTACATATCGAGCATGTGCCGGTTGAGGCTGTCGAACATGACGATGATCGCTCTCATCGGGCGGTCGCCTCCGCTCCCTGCACGCTGAGCGTGGGCTCGGGGGTGTCCAGGAGCGTTTCGCGCAGCTTCTCGAGGCGTCGAACGTGGGCGTCCATATCCGCGATGCCGTCTTCATGCTGCCACTGAGCGACGACCTCGGCGAGGCCGGCGTCGAAGTGAGCGGACGTGTTAGTCGTCAGGGTGCGGTCGCGGTCGCGGAATCGCGCGATCTGGTCGTAACGGGCCTCGAGTTCGGTGTCGACGAGACGCAGCACCTGCTCGCGGGTCATGAATCCGGCAAAGCTCAGCCGCACGCCGAGGTCCGGATCCTGAAAACGCGACGGCGGCACGAATGGCGATGCCAGCCAGTCGAGGAAGACCGTCATCCCCTCCTCCGTCACGCGGTAGGTCTTGGCGTCGGTCGCACCCGGGCGCTCCTCAACGGAGTGCCGGATCCAGCCGTCTTTCTCCATGCGGGCCAGCGAGCGGTACACCTGGCTCATCTGCGTGTTCGATCGCAGGAAGCGCCCGTGGGTGTCCAGGAACTTCTTGAGGTCGTACCCCGTACTTGGGGTGCGCGCCAGCACGCCCAGGAGAATGCTCTCGAGCTTCATCGCCTTGCCTTTCGCGTCACGTCATCGTGTTCGTGATCCATGCCACATGTGTCATGCGGGGTCGAGGTGAAAGCATGGCACATGTGTCATGCAAGGCGCAAGCTTCGATCGCGGCCAGCACGGATTGCGTCACCGAAACGTCACAGCCTTCGTTCATCAAACGGGCCGAAACACGCGTAAAGTCGACCGAGGTCAGGCTTACCTAAGTCGACCCTCCCTCGAACGAAAGACCCCGCCATGCGCCGCGCTCCGCTCGCCCTCGCATCCCTCGCCGTCGTCGCGGCACTCGTCCTCTCCGGCTGCACGAGCACCGGCAACGAAACCGCCGACAAGGGCGGCCAGGAGCAGGCCGCCGGAGGCGGCGGCGCCGGCGACAACCAGTCGGGCATCGCGACGGGCCAGGAGGGCTTCCAGAACGTCCGCGAGCTGACGAGCCAGCTCGGCACCGACGCCGAGCCGGGCGAGTTCCCCCGCACGATCAAGAACATCACGGCGAACGAGACGATCGGCGAGACCGAGATTCCGGCGAAGCCCGCCCGCGTCGTGGTGCTCGACTCGGGCGAGCTCGACAACATGATCGCCCTCGGCATCGAGCCCATCGCGTACGCTCACTCCGAGTCGATGACGAGCATGCCCGACTACCTCGACGTGGGCGACGCGGTCGATCTCGGCAGCTACGACGCCCTCGACCTCGAGCAGCTCAAGAACCTCGAGCCCGACCTCATCATCGGCACCTCGCTGCGCATCGACGACGACGGCCTCAAGGCCAAGCTGCAGGACATCGCCCCCACCGTGCTCGCGGTGCGCCCCGGCGTGACCTGGAAGGAGAACTTCTCGCTCTTCGCCGCGGCGGTGGGCGAGGAGGAGAAGGCCGCCGAGATCCTCGCCGACTACGAGGAGCACGTCGCCGAGGTCGGCGCCGACGTCGTCGAGGCGAACGGGGGAGAGGCGCCGAGCATCTCGATGCTGCGCTTCATGGCGGGCCGCATCCGCCTCTACGCCAACGACTCCTTCATCGGCGTGATCCTGCAGGATGCGGGCCTGAAGCGCCCCGAGATGGAAGACATCGACGAGCTCGCCGCGGAGATCTCGCCGGAGGAGGTCACCCTGGCGGCCGGAGACTGGCTGTTCTGGGGCACCTACGGCGAGCCCGACTCGACCGACCAGGCGTCCGTCGTCGACGGCCCGCTCTGGGGCGAGATCCCGGCGGTCAAGAACGGCGGCGTCGTCGAGCAGATCTCGGACGACATCTGGTACCTCGGTCTCGGCACGCTCGGCGCCGAGCTCGTGCTCGACCAGCTGGACGAGTTCGCCGACGCCGCCAAGTGACACAGGCCCTCCCGGCGAGCAAGGGGCGCACGTCGATCGCCTTCGCGGCGACGGCGGCGCTCCTTGTCGCGTCCGTGGTTCTGAGCCTCGCCATCGGCTCGCGCGCTCTCTCGCTCGACGAGATCTGGCGCGGGCTCACGGGATCCGATCCCGTCGCGAGCGCCGTGATCTGGCAGCTGCGCTTCCCGCGCACGCTGCTCGGGCTGCTCGTCGGCGCCGCCCTCGGGGCGGCCGGCGTGCTCGCGCAGGCCGTGACGCGCAACCCGCTCGCGGATCCGGGGCTGCTCGGCATCTCCTCGGGCGCGGCCGTGTCGATCGTCGCCGGAACGGCGTTCCTCGGTATCGGCGGCGGCGCGGGCCGCATGGTGCTCGCCGTCGCGGGCGCCGCGCTCGCCACCCTCATCGTCTTCGCGTTCGCCTCGCGCAGCCCGGAGGGGCTCAGCCCCATCAGCATGACCCTCGCGGGCATGGCGATCACCGCCTGCCTCGGTGCCGTCGTCTCCGCCATCGTCCTCCTCGACGCCGAGTCGATGGACCAGTACCGCTTCTGGCAGGTCGGCGCGCTCAGCCTGCCGGATCCGCGCCTGCTCTGGATCGGCGCCGCGGTCGCCCTCGTCGGTGCGATCGTCGCGGTGGCGATCTCCGGATCCCTCGGCGCCCTCGCCCTCGGCGACGACACCGCGAGCGCCCTCGGGGTGAAGGTCGGCCGCACGCGCGTGCTGGCCGGCGCCGCCGTCGTGCTGCTCTCCGGCATGGCCGTCGCGCTCGCCGGCCCCATCGGCTTCATCGGACTCGTCATCCCGCACGCCGCGCGGGTCTTCGTCGGCAACGACGTGCGCCGCACGCTCGCGCTCTCGGCGCTCCTCGGGCCGCTGCTGCTGACGGTCGCCGACATCATCGGGCGCGTGGTCGTGCGGCCCGCCGAGTTGCAGGTCGGCGTCGTCACGGCCGTGATCGGCACGCCCGTCTTCATCTGGCTGACGCGCCGCATGCGCGCGAGGAAGGGGGCGTGATGCGCATCAGGCCTCGCGCCTCCGTCGCCCGCGCGATCGCCGCCGCCGCGCTCGTGCTCCTCGTCGTCGCCGTCGTCGCGATGAGCGTCGGCGACCGCGCGACGAACCCCGCGGAGCTCGTTCGCGCGCTCTTCGGATCCGGTGAGGAGAACGTCGTCTACGCCGTGCGGGAGGTGCGCCTCCCGCGCGTCGTCCTCGCGGTGGTCGTCGGCGCCGCCTTCGGGATCGCGGGCGGCATCAGCCAGGGCGTGCTGCGCAACCCGCTCGCGAGCCCCGACGTGCTCGGCGTCTCGGCCGGCGCCTCCGTCGCCGCGGTCGGCGTCATGGCGATCGGCGCCCTCGGCGGGCCCATCGGCCTCGTGCCGATCCCCGTCGCGGCGCTCGTCGGTGGCTTCGGCGCGGCCGCCCTGATCGCGGCCCTCGGTTTCGGCGCGGGCTTCCGCGGTCGCTCGCTGCTGCTCGTCGGCATCGCGCTGTCGACCGCGCTGACGGGCATCACGCAGTACCTCCTCACCCGCATGGACGTCGCGGGCGCGCAGAGCGCCGCCTCGTGGCTGACGGGTTCCCTCAATGCGCGCGGCTGGGACGACGCGGCCCCCGTGCTCATCGGCGTCGCCGTCGTCGTGCCGATCGTGCTGATCCTCGGCCACAGCGCCCGCGCGCTCATCTTCGAGGACGACCTCACGAGGAACTGGGGGATCAACGGATCCGCCGTGCGCGTCGCGCTGCTCGCCTGCTCGGTCTCGCTCGCGGCCCTCGCCACGAGCGCCGGCGGTCCCATCGGCTTCGTCGCGCTGGTCTCGGGACAGGTGGCGCGTCGCACGGCCCGCGTCGCCGACATCCCGCCGATCCTCTCCGGCCTCATCGGCGCGATCATCGTGCTCGTCGCCGACACCGCCTCCCGCACCGTGTTCCCGGTGCAGTTGCCGGTGGGCGTGCTGACGGCGATCGTCGGCGCGCCGTATCTTCTCTACCTGCTGCAGCGACCGCGTCGCGGAAGGGGTGCCCTGTGAGCCTTTACCCGGATTCGCGCCTGAACGGCGAGGGACTTCGCCTCTCGTACGGCGAGCGCAACGTCGTCGAGAACCTCTCGGTCGGCTTCCCCGACGGCAAGATCACCGTCATCGTCGGCGCGAACGCCTGCGGCAAGTCGACCGCGCTGCGGGCGTTCTCGCGACTCATGAAGCCCGAGGGCGGCGTCGTGACGCTCGACGGCAAGTCGATCGCCGACCGCCCGTCGCGCGAGGTCGCGAAGACGCTCGGCCTGCTGCCGCAGTCGCCGATCGCGCCCGAGGGGCTGAGCGTGCGCGACCTCGTCGCGCGCGGCCGCCACCCGCACCAGTCGTGGTGGAAGCAGTGGAGCGACGACGACCGGATCGCCGTCGACGCCGCCCTCGAGGCGACCGGCATGATCGAGCTCGCCGAGCGCGACGTCGACGAGCTCTCGGGCGGTCAGCGCCAGCGGGCGTGGATCGCCATGGCGGTCGCGCAGGAGACCGACCTCCTCCTGCTCGACGAGCCCACGACCTACCTCGACATCGCGCACCAGCTCGACGTGCTCGATCTCGTGGCGCGCCTGAACCGCCAGCACGGCCGCACGATCGTGATGGTGCTGCACGACCTGAACCTCGCGATCCGCTACGCCGACCACATCGTGGCGATGCGCGGCGGCAGGCTCATCGTCGAGGGACCGCCGAAGGAGATCATCACGCGCGAGTTCCTCGCCGAGGTGTTCGGCGTCGCGGGCGAGGTCGTGATGGATCCGATCATGGGCCACCCCGTCGTGCTCCCGCACTCGACGATCGCGCGCTAGTCCGGCCCGAACCGCGGGGATGGCCCCGAACTGCGGAGAAACTCGGGGGTTTTGCTCCGACGTTCGGGGCCATCGCCGCAGTACCGGATCCTCACGGCCGATCCGGGAAGCCCTCCGCGCGAGCCGCCCACCCCCCGGGGAGCTCGGGCTCGTGGCGGGTGCCGTCGGCGTCGGTCCAGCCGCCGAAGAGCAGCGCCACCGCCATCAGCAGCCCGCCGTTGCCCGGCAGGTAGAGCGGCATGCGGTTGGGCACCTGCAGGTTGTGCCCGTTGGCCAGGTAGACGTTCTTCTGGGCGTCGCGCAGCAACAGCTCGATCGCGTCCCCCGTGCGGCCGAGGCGCGTGGCGCACATCGACAGCATCGGGAAGTCCCAGCCCCACGCGCTGATCCAGGTCCAGCGCGTCAGGGCGCGCTCGAGCGTCTCCCACATCACGGCGTGGTCGATCAGCCCCGTGTCCGGCACGACGCCGAGCGCCGCGACCATCGAGGGGTGATCGGTGTATGCGGTGCGCGCGGGGCGCTGCACCGCGTCGTACCAGGATCCGTCGTCGTCTGTCGAGACGGTCGCGCGGATCCCGTCCGCGATCTCGTCCCAGAGCGGCTCCGGATCCTCGCCGCGGCGGATCCGCCACGCCTGCGCCGTGCGCAGGGCCCAGCGGACGTAGGCGAGCTCGAACAGCGGATCCCAGGTCTGCTCGGCGCCGTAGATCTCCTGCGCCGGCATGAGCGGCGGCGCGAGGTGCCAGCCGTCGTCCTCCCGCCACGCGAAGGAGGCGAGGAAGGCGGCGGTCTCGTGCACGATCTCGGCGTATTCCTCGAGCACGCGCTCGGGGTCGGGCGCGGTGCGCCACAGCAGCTCGGCGAAGTGGATCGGATGCGGCTGCTGCCAGACGAGCAGCGGGCCGATCTCGTTGGGGCTCTCGATTGCCTCGGGCCCGACGTGCTTCGGCCAGCGCGCGCCTTCGAAGCCCTGGGAGGCTGCGATCTCGCGGGCCACCGGCAGCGCGCGGTGGTACCAGCGGAAGCTGTTCTCGAGCATCTCGGGCCGTCCCCAGGCGGCGAAGTGCGCCGCATGCCACCAGTGCATCTCGAGGTGGAAGGTGCCGGCCCAGCTGTTGCAGACGAGGCCCGTCTCCTGCGGGGGAGTGCTGCCCGACGAATTGATGATGGTCTGATACTGCGAGAGCACGACGCGGCGCTCGAGCTCGGCGGCCCGCGGGTCGGAGCTGCCGGAGAGGTCGAGGGCGGCGCCCGACCGCCAGGTGCGCTCCCACCCCTCCGCGGCGCGCTCCAGGATCCGCGCGGCCGGCAGCGGCGCCGCATCGAAGGCGTCGGGCGCGAACTCGACCGCGAGGGCGATCTCGGATCCGTCGGCGCGCGCGATCCACGCGTGCGGCCCGGAGCGCTCGATCCGGAGCGCCCCCGTGAGGCGGGCGCGGTAGCGGGTCTCGTCGAGGGTGCGGGCGATCTCGACGCCGCCAGGGATGTCCGCCGGATCCGAGGAGTGCGCGTCGTCGGCGTCCCAGACGGGCGGCGCCTCGAAGCTCTCCTCGACGGCGGGGAAGGCGACCTCGATGCCGAGGCGCCCCTCGGCGAGGAGGGGCGAGGACGCGACGACGCCGAGGGCGTCGCGGCGCGGATCCACGCTCGTGGCGACCGTGACCTCGGCGCCGCGCAGCCGGAAGCGCGACCGGACGGTGCCCGCCCACAGGTCGAGCCGCTGGTCGATGGCCTCGATCTCGTCGAGGGCGAGTGCCGGTTCCTCGCCCAGCGCGACGAACGCGATGCGGGCGAGGTGCACGCGTTGCGGGTTGGCCCAGTAGTAGTAGCCCGCGGCGCGTCCGGCGGCGCGCGACTGCTCGCGATCCTCCCGGAAGTCGTATGCGGTCGGGTAGAGGGTGGTGCCGCGCGGACCGCTCGCCGGTTCCAGGGTGTCGTCGAGGCTCAGGCCCTCGGGGTTCGGCGCCCAGTGGTAGCACCACTGCGCCTGCGTGCCGAGCGGCATGGCGGCGATCTCGTCGCGGCGCCCCGCCGCGCGCTCGTACTCCTCGGCGAAGGTCTGCAGGCCCGTGATGTCGACCGTGACGGCGAACTCACCGTTGCCGACGCTGAGCGGGGCCTCGCGGTGGACCTCGCGATAGCGCACCGCGTGCCGGTCGACGAGCCCTCTGCGATCGATCATTCTTCCCTCACCTCATCGTCGAAATGGAAAATCGATTGTTTTTACCCTAGCGGAGCGGCAGAAGAGCTTGCACTCGCCCGCAACATCGCTATTGTGGTCATACCGAGGTGGACGACGCGGTCACCTCCGAGAGCAAAGGTTTGTTCACAATGGACGCTTTCCGCGACGCCACCCGCTCGTCGGTGGGCTTCGGCGCGGCCTACTACGCCGAGTATCAGCCCCACGATCGCCTGGACGAGGACATGCGGCTCATGCGGGAGGCGGGGTTCTCGATCATCCGGGTGGGTGAATCGACCTGGAGCACGTGGGAGCCCGACGACGGCGAGTTCGAGAGCGCGTGGATGCGCCGCGTGCTCGACGCCGCCGCGGAGCACGGCATCGGCGTGATCCTCGGCACCCCGACCTACGCCGCACCGCCGTGGCTGTTCACCGAGCACCCGGAGATCGCCGCAGAGGGCGCGCGCGGCCAGCGCTTCGGTTGGGGGGCGCGCCAGGAGATCGACCTCGCGAGCCCCGTCTTCCGGGGCTACGCCGAGCGGATCATCCGCCGCATCGTCTCCGAGTTCCGCGACCACCCGGCCGTCGTCGGCTACCAGGTCGACAACGAGCCCGGGCTGATCCTGCTGCACAACGACGAGGTCTTCGAGGGCTTCCGGGCCTGGCTCGGCGCCCACTTCGACTCAGCCGCCGAGGCGAACGAGAGGTGGGGCCTCGCCTACTGGTCGCACCGCCTGCGCGACTGGGGCGACCTGTGGCGCCCCGACGGCAACGCCCAGCCGCAGTACGACCTCGCCTGGCGCAGGTATCAGGCGGAGCTCGTCGCCGAGTTCATCGGCTGGCAGGCGGGCATCGTCCGCGAGCTCGCGCGCGAGGAGCAGTGGGTCACGACGTGCATCGCCTACGACCGGCCCGCCGCCGACGACCGGCGCATCGGCGAGGCGCTCGATGTCGTCTCGGGCAACGCGTACTACCGCATGCAGGACGGCCTCGACCACCCGGCGCCGAGCCGCCCGCAGGGGTGGATGACCGACGGCGTGTGGAGCGTGTTCCTCAGCGCCGACCGCATGTACTCCTCGCACCGCGCCCCCTTCCTCGTCACTGAGACGAACGCCGGGGCCATCAACGCCTCGAACGTGTCGGAACCCGGCTGGGACGGCCAGTGGCGCCAGGCGGCGTGGGCGATGATCTCGCGCGGCGCGCGCCTCATCGAGTACTGGCACTGGCATACGGCCCACTTCGGCACGGAGACCCACTGGGTCGGCGTGCTGCCGCACGACCAGCGACCCGGCCGCGTCTACGACAACATCGCCGCCCTCGGCGCCGAGCTGCGCGAGCTCGGGCCGCGCGTGGCCGCGACCCGCCCCGATGCCCAGGTGGGCTTCCTCTTCTCGACGGACTCGAAGTACGCCCTCGCCTTCGAGCCCGTCTTCCCCGACGAGCCGAAGTCGCCCGCTTCGCGGGGCTACCAGCGGATCCTCGAGGCGTTCTACCGCGGATCCTTCGCGGCGGGCCTGCAGGCGCACGCGCTGCACGACCGCGGCCTGCCGGGCGGCGAGGAGCTCGCCCGCGACTACCCGATGCTCGTCGTCGCGGGCCAGTACGTGATGCCGGACGCGCTCACGGAGACGCTGCGCGCGTACGTCGCGGCGGGCGGCCACCTCGTGATCGGACCGCGCACGGCCTATGGCGACGAGTGGGCCGTGGCCCGCACGGCACCCCAGCCGGCGGGTCTCGCGGATCTCGCGGGCGCGGGCTACCAGGAGTTCTCGACCCTCCGCTCGCCCGTCGGTGTCGCGGGCGACGGGCCGCTGGGCCGCGCCGAGGGGTGGGCGGAATGGCTCGTCGCCGAGGATGCCGAGGTGCTTGCCCGCTACGAGCACCCGCACCTGTCGCGCTTCGCCGCCGCGACGACCGCGGCGCGCGGGGCGGGGCGCGTCAGCCTGATCGGCTTCGTGCCCGACGACGAGGCGGCCGCCGCGATCTTCTCGCGCCTGGCCGAGCTCACGGGCCTCGACCGCTTCTCGAGCGAGGCGCCCTCGGTGACCCATGCCTCCAGCACGGGCGAGACGGAGCGGCTGCACGCCTACTTCAACTGGTCGGACGACACCGTGACGCTGCCCTGGCCCGCCGGCCAGGTCGACGCCCGCGGCGCCGCGCGCCCCGAGCTGACGCTGACCGGCCGCGACGTCGCCCTGCTGTGGGAGCCGCTGGCCGCCGACATCGATTCCTGGGAGGAAAAGCGATGACGCAGATCAAACCGCTCGAGGGCATGCTCGTCCTCGACTTCAGCCAGTTCCTGGCCGGGCCCGTCGCGGCCACGCGCCTGGCCGACCTGGGGGCGCGGGTGATCAAGATCGAGCGTCCCGGCGAGGGCGACATCGGCCGCACGCTCGCGTTCGCGGGCAGCCGCGCGGGCAGCGACACCGTGTCCTTCCACGCGATGAACCGCGGGAAGGAGAGCGTCGTCGCCGACATGAAGGATCCCGCCGACCGCGCCTTCGTAATGCGGCTCGTCGCGCGGGCCGACGTCGTCATCGAGAACTTCCGCCCCGGCGTCAGCGAGCGTCTCGGCCTCGACTACGCCTCGCTGCGCGAGGTCAACCCGCGCATCGTGCACGGATCCATCACCGGCTACGGCCGCAGCGGGCCGTGGGTGAAGCGGCCGGGGCAGGACCTGCTGGCGCAGTCGATCGCGGGCCTGCCGTGGCTGAGCCCCGGCGACGCCCCGCAGGCCGTCGGCCTCTCGGTCGCCGACCACCTGGCCTCGTGCCACCTGGCGCATGGCGTGACGGCGATGCTCCTGCGCCGCGAGCGCACGGGCGAGGGCGGCACGGTCGAGACCTCGCTGCTCGAGTCGCTGCTCGACCTCGAGTTCGAGCTGCTCTCGGTTAAGCTCACCGACCCCGCGGCGCTCGGCGAGGGCTTCGGCTCAGATACTGGCGGCGAGCACGGCGCCCATCGTTTCCTCTCGGCCCCCTACGGCATCTACCCGACCGCCGACGGCAACCTGTCGATCGCGATGAACCCCGTCCCGAAGATCGGCGAGCTGCTCGGCATCGCCGAGCTCGCCGAGTACGCGGATCCGCAGAGCTGGTGGGATCACCAGGGCGAGATCGAGGAGCTCATCGCGGCGCGGCTCGCGACGCGGCCCACCGCGGAGTGGCTCGAGATCCTCGACGCGGCCGACGTCTGGTGCGCGCCCGTGCACACGATCGACGAGCTCGTGCGCCACGAGGGTTTCGCCGAGATCGGCATGGTGCAGCGGGTGAGCCGCACGGAGGCCGACGGATCGCGCGTCGAGGTCGACACGATGATGTCGCCGCTGCGGATCGACGGCGCGCGGATCGCCCCCGCGAACGCGCTCGCCGCGCCCCTCCTCGGCGCCGATAGCGCGGCCGTGCGCGCCGAGCTGGGGGAGGGCGTCGCCCGTGTCGCGTGAGCTGAGGGGCATGACCTGGCGGCACGACCGCGGCGAGCGCTCCATCGTCGAGGCCTCGCGCGAGTGGTCGCGCGAGCACCCGGGGGTGACGTTCGCCTGGGAGTCGCGCTCGCTGCTCGACTTCGGCGATCAGCCGCTGGCCGAGCTGGCAGGCCAGTACGACCTGCTCGTCATCGATCACCCGCACGTCGCCGAGGCCGCCGCGCAGGGGGTGCTCGCGGCCTTCGAGGCGGCGCCGGATCCATCCGACTTCGTGGGGCGCTCGCAGCCCAGCTACGTCTGGGGCGGCGCGTGCTGGGGGCTGGCGATCGACGCGGCGACGCAGGTGAGCCTCCACCGACCCGAGCTGCTGCCGGACGCGCCGAGCGATTGGGAGGGCGCGCTCGCGCTCGCCCGCGAGGGCCGCGCGATCTGGGCGGGGAAGCCCGTCGACGCCTTCGCGTCGCTGTTCACGCTCGTCGCGGGCATCTCCGGATCCGACCCCGCCCGCGGCGGCCGGTTCTGCGACGACGGGGTCTTCGAGGAGGCGTGGTCGGTGCTGCGAGACCTCGCGGACGCGGTGCCCGAGCGCTGCCTCGACGCGAACCCCATCGACGTCGCCGAGGAGCTCGCGACGGGCGACGAGTTCGCGTACTGCCCGCTCGCGTACGGGTACACGAACTACTCGCGGGTGGGGTACCGGCCGCACCGGGTCCGCTATCGCGACATCCCGTTCGCTCCGGGCACGCGCGAGCCCCGCGGATCCATGCTGGGCGGCGCGGGCATCACCGTGTCGGCCGGCTCGGCGCACCTCGCCACCGCGCAGGAGTTCGCGCTGTGGGCGGCGCGGCCGGAGGTGCAGACCGGCGTGTATTTCGACGCGGGCGGGCAGCCCGGGCACGCCGCGGCGTGGTCGGATCCGCGCCTCGACGCGCTCACCGACGGCTTCTTCTCGGGCACCGGCGAGTCGATGCGGCGCGCGAGCCTGCGCCCGGGACACCCCGCGTACATGCGCCTGCAGAACGAGGGGTCCCGCGAGATCTGGGCCGGGCTGCGGGACAAGAGCGACGGCCGGCGCGTGCGCGCCCGCCTCGACGAGCTGACGGCGCAGATGGAGGACAGCGCATGAGGGTGCAGAGCCGCTACTTCGAGGACTTCCGGGTGGGGGAGGCGCGCACCTTCCTCGGACGCACCATCACGGAGTCCGACATCGTCATGCACGCGGGCCAAACGGGCGACTTCTTTCCGCACCACATGGACGCCGAGTGGTGCCGCACGCAGAGCTTCGGCCGGCGCATCGCGCACGGCACGCTCATCCTCTCGATCGGCGTCGGCATGACTGCCGACGACGTCAACCCGGAGGCGACGAGCTACGGCTACGACCGGATCCGCTTCGTGCGCCCCGTGTTCATCGGCGATACCATCACGGTGCGCGCCGAGGTGACCGCGATGAGCGATCACGCGAAGCGCCCGGGTGAGCTGGGGCGGCTCGACGAGACCGTCACGGTCACGAACCAGCACGGCGAGGTCGTGCTCTCGCTCGTGCACCTGTACGTGATCAACAAGAAGGGCGCCGCATGAGCCTCGACGCGCACCTGCACATCTGGGACCGCACCCGGTCGAGCTACGCCTGGCTCGAGAACGCGCCCGCGGAAATCGCGGGCAGCTTCTCCGTCGACGACGCCTTCGCGGCGCTCGCCCCGCACGGCGTCGAGCGGGCGATCCTCGTCCAGGCCGACGAGACCCTCGACGAGACCGCCTTCCTCCTCGAGACGGCGGCGGCGGATCCGCGGATCGCGGGCGTCGTCGCCTACCTGCCGCTGCACGATCCGGGCGAGTTCGAGCGCGGCTGGGACGTGTTCGGTGGGCACCCCTGCCTCGCCGGCATCCGCAACCTCACGCATGACCGCGATGACGAGGACTGGAACGCCCGGCCCGAGGTGCTCGCCGGCATCGCGGCCGTCGCCGAACGCGGCCTTCCGCTCGATTACGTGGCCGTCACGCCCCGCCACCTCGCGCACGTGCCCGCGATCGCGGAGCGCCACCCCGAGCTCACGATCGTCGTCGATCACCTCGCGAAGCCGCCCGTCGGATCCGCGGACGCGTGGGCCGCGTGGCGCGCGGGGATCGAGCGCGCCGCGCGCCACGAGAACGTCGTCGCCAAGGTGTCGGGGGTGTACGGCGAGGACGCGCCCGGCGCGACGGTTGCTGACGCCGTGCGCCTCGCCGTCGACGCCTTCGGCGCCGGGCGCCTCATGTTCGGAAGCGACTGGCCCGTCATCGTGACGGCGGGCGGGCCGGACCGGGCACTGCCGCCCATGCTCGACGCCATCGCGGCGCTCGGCGCGGCGGAGCGCGACGCGATCCTCGGCGGCACCGCCCGGCGCGTGTACGGGGTGGGCGCATGAGCCGCCCGGAGTTCGCCCCGCACGAGGCGTACGCCGTGCCGCTACCCGCCGCGCCGCTGCCGATCGTCATCGTCGGCGCCGGCGGCATTGTGCGCGACGCGCACCTGCCCGCCTACCGCAAGGCGGGCTTCCCGGTCGCGGCGCTCGTCGACCGGATCCCCGAGAAGGCCGAGGCGCTTGCCGCGGACTTCGACGTACCCCTCGTCCTCGACAGCCTGGACGATGCCGTCGCCCGCTTCGGCACCGGCGCGGTCTACGACGTGGCGCTGATGTCGGATCAGTTTCCCGCCGCGCTCCGCGCGCTGCCGGAGGGCGCGGCCGTGCTGCTGCAGAAGCCCCTCGGGCTCACGCTCGCCGAGACGGCGGAGCTGCAGCGGATCGTCCGCGAGCGTCGGCTGATCGCCGCCGTCAACACCCAGCTGCGCTTCGCCCCCTACGTCGCCGAGGCCCGCCGGCTGATCGCGGCCGGCGAGATCGGCGAGCTGATCGACATCGAGATCCGCGTGATCGTCGAGACGCACTGGGAACTGTTCCCGTACGTCTTCGCGCTCGAGCGCATGGAGATGCCGCTGCACAGCGTGCACTACGTCGACCTGGCGCGCTCCTTCGTCGGCGACCCCAGCTCGGTCAGCGCCGTGACCGTGCCGCACCCCGGAAAGCCGCTCGCGAGCACCCGCAGCGCGTACATCCTGCACTACGAGGGGCGGCCGCTGCGCGTCACGGTGCTGACGAACCACGACCACGACTTCGGCCCCGAGCACCAGTCGAGCAGCATCGTCTGGCAGGGAACGACGGGCGCGATCCGCGCCCAGATGGGCCTGCTGCTCGACTACCCGCGCGGAGGAACGGACCGCCTGCAGCGGGCCACGCCCGGCGGGCCCTGGGTGGACGTTCCCTTCGCGGGCACCTGGTTCCCGGACGCCTTCATCGGATCCATGGCGACGGTGCAGCGCCGCGCCACCGGCGAGGCCGACAGCATGCCGACCTCGGTCGACGACGTGGCGCGCACGATGGCGGTGCTCGAGGCCGCGCACGAGGCCCAGGCCCGCGGCGGCGTGCCGCTGCCGCGCACCGAACGCTCAACGCCCTGCGAGAGGATCGAGTCATGACCACGCTGAAGGACGTCGCCGAGCACAGCGGGGTGTCGATCTCGATCGCCTCCCGGATCCTCAACGGCGACGCGAGCGTGCGGGCGCGGCAGGAGACGAAGGACCGCGTTGTGCGCTCCGCCGAGCTGCTGCGCTACGTGCCGAACTCCGCGGGCCGCAACCTCCGTCGATCGCGCACGAACCTCATCGCCCTGGTCGTGCCGGACGTGACGAACGCGACCTTCGCGGGGCTCGCGAGCGCCATCGAATCCGAGGCCGTCGGGCGCGGCTACCTCATGCTGCTCGGATCCTCGCAGGAGGCGCAGCCGGGCGCCCCCGGCTTCGCGCGCGTGCTCGAGGAGCGCCGCGTCGACGGCGTGATCCTGCAGAAGCACGACGGCGCCGATGCCGAACTCGTCGCGCGCAGCCTGTCGGATCCGCGCCGCGTCGTCTTCGTCAACAGCGGCCCGGTCACCGAGGTCAGCTCCGTCGCGCTGCCCGATCGCGCCGCCGCACGGCTGGCGACCGAGTACCTGCAGCGGCACGGCCACGAACGCATCGGGTTCGTCGGCGGCCTCGCAGGCACGGGCACCGAACGCGAGGAGGGCGTGCGCGAGGCGCTCGCCGCCGCCGGATCCGCGCTCGAGTTCGCGACGCACCTCGGATACACGCTCGCGGCGGGACGCGACGCCGCGCGGATCCTCCTGACCCGCCCGAACCGGCCCACCGCTCTCGTCGTCGCGAACGTCAACGCCGCCTTCGGCGTGCTCCTCGAGGCGCGCGAGCTCGGGATCCGCGTGCCGGACGAGCTGTCGATCATCGCGATCCACGACGTCGAGCACGCGGCGCTCACGGATCCGGGTCTCACGACCGTGCGGATGCCGATGGAGCAGCTGGGGCGTGCGGCCGTCGCCGCGCTCGTGCGCCGCATCGACGGCGGCGAGGTCGAGCACCTGACCGTCGAGGGCGACGTCGAGGTCATCGAACGGGGGTCGGTGCGTGAGCTTTGACCCCGAGCGGATCCGGACCCCACACAAGCACCCCGAGCTCGTGATCGCGCCCTCGTTCCGCGAGGGCGACTTCTTCTCGCACGGCGTCGACTGCCCCTTCGTCTTCCACCACGAGGGCCGGCTCGGCATGACGATGATCGGCTGGGACGGCATCGGCTACCAGACCGGGCTGTCGTGGTTCGACGGCGAGGCGTGGTCGTCGCCCGAGCTGGTGTTCGGACGCGACGCGGGTTCGGAGCACCGCCGCTACAACGCCGCCCTCACGAGCATCCTGCGCGACGACGAGCTGAGCGGATCCGGCGAGCTCCTGCCGATCGACGGCTGGTTCTACGGCACCTATCACGCCTATCCCGCCCCGGGATACGAGGCCGGGCCCGGCATCGTCGGCATCGCGCGTAGCCGCGACCTGCGCTCCTGGGAGGAGTACGGCACCCCGCTCATCGCCGGCGAGGGGGCCGCGTGGGAGCGCGGCGGGCTCTACAAGTCGTGGCTCATGCGAGACGGCGAGCGCTTCCTGCTCTTCTACAACGCGAAGGACGACCGCCCGCGCGGCTGGCAGGAGCAGACGGGCGCCGCGGAGTCGGCGGACCTCCTCACCTGGCGGCGGATCCCCGAGAGCCCCCTCCTGCGCAACGGCGCGGAGGGCGCGATCGACGACCGCTTCGCGAGCGACCCGTGCGTGCTGCGCGACGGCGACACGTGGGTGATGTTCTACTTCGGGCTGTCGAGCGACGGGCGGGCCCGCGAGACCTACGCGACCTCGGACGACCTCGTCACCTGGCGGCGCAGCGAAGAGGTGCTGATCGACGTGGGCGAGCCCGGCAGCATCGACAGCGCCTACGCGCACAAGCCCGCCGTCATCACCCACGACGGCCGCCTCGAGCACTACTACTGCGCCGTCGCCGCCCTGCCGGATCCAGTCGAGATCGGTGAGTTCCGCCAGCGCGAGCGCCGCGGCATCGCCGTCGCGCGCGCCTAGCCCGCGCGGGCGGATCCCTTCTTCTTGGGGATCCCTTCTTCGCGCGGTGCCGAACTGCGGAAGTGGCCCCGTGCTGCGGAGGGTTTGGGGGTTTTACTCCGCACTTGGGGGTCATCTCCGCACTTGCCGCACCCGGGCCCCTCTTCCTCCCTCGGCCCCGAACTGCGGCGCTGGTCCACTATCGCGGAGCACCTGAGGATCTTGATCCGCAGTTCGGGGCCAATTCCGTCGCACCGCACCTGCGGGCGGATCTCTCCCTTTCGCGGCCCCAAACTGCGGATGTGGTCCTCTACTGCGGAGGGTCTGAGGGATTTACTCCGCAGTTGGGGGTCACCTCCGCACTTGCCGCGCCCGGGGCACCTCCTCCCCCTCCCGCAACCCACAACTTCGGAAGTGGCCCCGTACTGCGGAGCACCTCGGCGCATTCCTCCGCAGTTCGGGGCCAACTCCGCGGCACCGCGCCTCCCACCGGGCCGTGGTTCGATAGACACATGGATCAGGCGGGCCGGATGCGGCAGGAGATGCGAGCGCTGCTGGTCACGATCGGGTGCTTCGTGCTCGGCACCGCCGCCGGGTGCCTCCTGCTGTGGGGGGATCCGCGCCCGCTCGCGGGCGACGGTTCGCTCGGCATGCCCGCGGCCCTCGTGGCCGGGGGTGTCGCCGCCGCGGCGTTCATCGTCAGCACCCTCCTGTACCGGCGCGGAGAGACCTCGCCGATGCCCCGCTGGCAGTCGCTCGTCTCGAACGCCTCGGCCGTCGCGCTGACGATCGTCTTCGCGGGCGTGACCTCCCTCGGGGTGCTTCTCGGCGGGGAGGTCCTGGCGCTCGGGCTCCAGGGCGCGAACATTCCCCCTCTCGGCGGCGGGCTGATCGCGGGCGTGGCGGCGGCGATCGGCGGGCGCTTCGCGTTCGCGGCCGGCGTCGGCATCACCACCGAGGATCTCGCGGCGCTGCTGTTCGGCTACCTCGTGGTCGGCACGCTGTTCGCGATGCTCACGGCGGCCGACGCGCGGTGGTGGGAACTGAACTTCTCGCAGCTCGGATCCGGCGCGCGCGGCTGGGCGTTCAACGGGACCCTGGTCGTCGCGGGGCTCCTCGTCGCGACGGTCGGATCCTTCGTCGGGCGCGACATTCACCGCCTCCGCGGCGACGCGGTCCTCGGCCGCATCGCGGCGCTCGTCGGGCTCTGGGTGCTGACGGGCGCCGCCCTCGCCTGCGTCGGCTTGTTCCCCCTGGCGAACACGCCGACCGCGCACCACGTGTCCGCGCTCGCGACGCTCGTGCTCTTTGCCGCGTCGTCGGCGACGACGACGCTCGCGATCCCGGGGTGGCCCGCCCCGCTCGTTGTCGTGACGGTCGGCGTCGGAGCCCTGCTCGCGGGCGCCGTCGTGCTCTGGAAGCCGGTGGGGCTGTACTCCCTGACGGTGCTCGAGGTCGTCGTGGTCACGGTGGGGCTGCTGTGGATGACGACGCTCGTCCGGGTTCTCGCCGCCCTCACCCCGTCCGACTCACGCCCCTCGGGCCGCCGGCACCTCCTTCATCCCGCGCACGAGCCCGCGGCCATGGACCCGCGACGCCTCGCGGCCGCCGCGAACCCGTCAGCCTGAGATCGCGAAGCGCAGCGCCAGGTGCGCCTCGCGCGGGTGCAGCCGGTGCTGTTCGAGCACGCCCGGGCCGCACGCCGCCGTGCCGACGCCGTGCACGTGCGCGTTGATCGAGAGGATCAACCGGCCGGTGTCCGCGTCGAGCTCGTGCGGGTGGTTCGCCGCGTCGAGCTCGGCGTCGGTCCACGGGCGCAGCGAGAAGGAGAACGGCTCGCCGCTGATCACGAGGCGTCGCCCGCCCAGCTCGATCTCGAGCACGCTCACCTCCGCGCGCACGCCGTTGTCCTGCGGGCGGAGGTAGTGCTCCTGTAGTTCGGCGACGGATCCCTCGAACCAGCCGAGGCGCGCGCCCGCCCCGGTGTCGGGGTAGCTCTGCCGGAAGCCGCGACCGAACCAGCGCACCCGCGTCCGGGGACCGGCACCCGGAATGACCCAGTCGTGACCGATGCGGGCGAGCGTCTGGCCCTCGGGCCAGGGGCCGCGCGGCGTCAGGCGGGCGTCGAGGGCGAGCCCGCCGTCCGCCGGCTCGAGCGCGAGGCGCTCGTCGAAGCCGACGTTGCGTCCCGCGAAACCCCAGCGGCGCTCGCCGGTGTCCGGATCCGTCCACACCGCGGGCGCGTGCAGGTTGAGCTTCTTCCAGGATCCGGCGTCGGAGACCCCGCCGCGCAGCTCGACCATGCGCGTCGCGCGGTCGTTGTCGGTCGGCGCGCGCCATGCGCCGAGCGTCGGCCCCTCGAGTCGCACGACGCCCGCGGAGATGCCACGGGGATCCACCGCCCAGACGGCGTCCGCGGCGGCCGGCGGATCCGGAAGCCGCCCGAGCCGCTGGCCCCACGCGAGCTCGTGGCCGGCGGGCGCCCAGGCGCTCGCCGCCGCGAGGCGAGCGGACACGGTCACGAGGAGCGCGTCGGGGCGCGTGAGGAGCGGCGCCGTCACGGTCTCGCCCGCCCGCGCGACCGGGATCTCGATCGGTTCGTCGACCTCGCGGCCGTCGGCGAGGAGGGTCGTCACCGTGTACGCGATCCCCTCGGTGCTCGAGCGCTCGAAGCGGTTCTCGACCTCGACCCGGTTCTCGCCCACGCGGATGTTGACGGGGCGGAACACCTGCGCGAGGTCGGTCAGCGCGGGGCGGCCGACCCGGTCGGGCGAGACGAGGCCGTCGGCGACGAAGTTGCCGTCGTGCACGGTCTCGCCGAAGTCGCCGCCGTAGCCATAGGCGCGCGCGCCGCCGGCGTCGTAGGCGATGCCGTGCTCGAACCACTCCCACACGAATCCGCCCTGCACGCGGGGGTAGCGCCGGAACAGCTCCTGGTACTCCTCGAGCCCGCCCGGCCCCGTGCCCATGGCGTGCGCGTACTCGCAGAGGATGAACGGCTTCGCGTCGAGCCCCGACAGCTCGCCCTCGTCGGCGAGGATCACGGCGTGCCGGGGCAGGGTCACGGGCTCGAAGCGCCCGATCTTCTCGACGGCCTCGTGCGTCGGGTACATCAGGGAGAACACGTCGGAGTAGCGGAAGCTGTAGTCGCGCTCGTAGTGGATCGGGCGCGAATCGTCGAGCTCCAGGGCCGCGGCGCGCATATCGGCCAGGTTCCGCCCCGCCCCGGACTCGTTGCCGAGCGACCACATGATGACGCTCGGGTGGTTGCGGTCGCGCGCGACCATGCGCCGCATGCGGTCGACGAGCGCGTCCCGCCAGGCGGGGTCGTCGACGGGGTTGCGGCGCTCGCCGAGCTCCGAGAAGCCGTGCGACTCGAAGTCGGCCTCGTCGATGACCCAGAAGCCGAGCTCGTCGGCGAGCTCCAGGAGTTCGGGTCGCGGCGGGTAGTGGCTCGTGCGGATCGCGTTGACGTTGCTCCGCTTCATCAGCAGCAGGTCCTCGCGAATGTCGTCCACGGTCACGGCGCGGCCGCGATCGGGGTGGTGGTCGTGCCGGTTCACGCCGCGGAACAGCACGGGGATCCCGTTCACGAGGATCTGCGCGTCCCTGATCTCGATGCGGCGGAACCCGATCCGCAGGCGCGCGCTCTCGTGCGCGCCCGCGACGACGAGCTCGTACAGCGCCGGATCCTCCGGAGACCAGGCGCGCACGCCCGGGATCCGGATCTCCTCGCCCGCGCGGGCGTCGACGCCGAGCGCCGCGATGCGGACGCTCGCGTCCGCGTCCGCGTCGACCCGCAGGATCCCCTCGCCCGTCGCCGGGTCGACGTCGGCGCGGACGCGCAGGTCGCCGAGGGATTCCTCGGGGAGGAGTAGCACCGTGACGGGGCGGAAGATGCCCGACATCCACCACATGTCCTGGTCTTCGAGATAGCTCGTCGCACTGAACTGCACGACGCGCACGCGGAGGTCGTTGACGCCCGGCCGGGCGTGCGGCGTGACGTCGAACTCGTGCGTGTTGCGGCTGCCCTTCGTCGTGCCGACCTCGCGACCGTTGAACCAGATCTGCGCCGCGTTGTCGATGCCGTCGAAGCGCAGGATGACGCGGCGGCCGTCGAGATCCGGCAGCTCGACGTCGCGCTGGTAGTCGCCCGCGGGGTTCGCGTCGGGGACGTGGGGCGGGTCGACGGGGAAGGGAAAGACGACGTTCGTGTACGCGGGCGCCCCGTGACCCTGCAGCTGCCAGTGTCCGGGAACCTGGATCTCGGCGTCGCCGCGCGCGGGCTCCTCGGGCGCGTCGAGTGCCCGCTCGTAGGGGGCGAAGCGCCATCGGCCGCCGAGGTCGATCTCGGCGGCGTCGGAGCGGTACCGGGCCCGGGGTTCGAGGGCGCCTTCGCCCGGTCCGAGTCCGTCGATGAGTGCGCGCGTATCCATAGAGGGCAAACCTTTGCTCAGCGTCGTTGCGGAGGACACCCCCACTCTGCCACACGCGCGCGCCGCGCCCTAGGCCCCCCAGGTCACCGGCACCGAGAGCCGCACGCGGTTCGGGTCGCCCGCGGGATCCTGGATCCGCTGCGAGAGCAGCCGCGCGGCGACGTCGCCGAGGACGCGGCCGTCGACGTCGATCGCGGGCACGTCCGTGAGCCCGAGCGCCTCGACGATCGCGCGCTCGGAGCTGACGGCGGGCGGGATCTCGCCCGCGACGAGGGAGACGTGCTGGATCCCGAGCCCCAGGGCGGTGGCGTAGGGGATCACGGCGTCGGGCCGCAGCTCGCGTACCCGCCGCGCGGCCTCCGCGCCCGCCGCGAAGGTGGGGGGATAGGGGCCGACGACCTCCAGCGACGCGCCCACGCGCGCGGCCGCCGCGCGCACGGCGGCGGTGCGTTGCGCGTCCTGCCACGAGCCTCCGGGTCCGCCCACGTAGACCAGCCGGCGGCGCCCCGTGCGGGCGAAGTGCTCGACGACGAGGGTGAAGGCCGCCGCGGTGTCGGCGACGGCCGACGACATGCCGTCGATCTCGCGGTCGACGAGCACGGCCGGCTTCGTCGCCGCGGCCCGGACGATGTCGTCGCTGCCGCCGGGGGCGACGATGATGAACCCGTCGACCTGGCGCGCGAGGCGACCGAAGGTGGTGAGGCTGTCGCCCGCCGCGAAGGAGTGCACGGCGACGGTGACCTGGCGGCCCTCGGCATCGGCTCGCGCCTGGGCTCCGCCGATGATGGGGGCGAAGAAGCTGTTGTCGAGGGTCGGGACGACGAGAGCCACGACCCCGGTGCGGCCGCCCGCGAGGAAGCGCGCGGCGCTGTTGGCGACATAGCCGAGTTTCTCGGCGGCCTCGTGGACCGTCGCGACCGTCTCGGGCAGGAGCATCTCGGGCCGGGACAGGGCGCGGGAGACCGTCGACTTCGAGACGCCCGCGAGGCGTGCGACGTCGGCGATGGTGGCCATGGGGCTCCTCGGATGGTCGATCGCGTGTGCAACGAACCGGTTGCATGGATCAGACTATCGTCTCGCGTCTTTTCTTGAAACAAAAAGCGAGTATCATCGCTCGTGTGTATGCAACCGTTTGCACGCTCAGACGCTCGAAAGGTGAGAGATGAGAAGCCGGGTCACCACCGCGCTCCTGCTGTTGCCGGGGCTCGCGTTCCTGCTCATCGGCTTCCTCGTGCCGGCGCTCGCGATGCTCTTCGCACCCCCAGGCACGGAGACGTCCGAGATCTTCGTGCGTCTCGGCGAGATGCTCGTCGATCCCTTCTTCCTCGCGATCATCGGCCGCACGCTCCTGCTCGCCCTCATCGTCACGCTCATCTGCGTGGTGCTGGGGTTCCCGATCGCGTACCTGCTCGCCCGCACCTCCTCGCGGTGGTCGGGCGTGCTGCTCGCGCTCGCGATCTTCCCGCTCATGCTGAGCAACGTCGTGCGCACCTTCGGCTGGCTCGTCATCCTCGGATCCAACGGTGCGATCGGCAAGCTCCTGACCGGCCTCGGCCTCGTCGACCAGGCGCCGCAGCTGCTCTACACCCCGCTCGCCATCGTGCTGGGCATGACGCAGCTGTTCCTGCCGCTGGCGATCGTCACGTGCTATTCGGCGGTGACCCAGGTCAACCCCGGTCTCGACGACGCCGCCCGCGGCCTCGGCGCGAGCCGCGGCCGCACCTTCCGCGACATCGTGCTGCCGCTGTCGCTGCCCGGCATCGTCGTCGCCGCGACGCTCGTCTTCGCCGGATCCGTCACGGCGTACACGACCCCGTACCTGCTCGGCGGATCCGGTAACCGCATGCTCGCGACGCAGCTGTTTACCTACTCGAGCGTCACGATCGACTGGCCCGGCGCGAGCGCCACGGCCATCATCATGACGGTGCTCGTGTTCGTCGTGTCCGGCGTCTCGAGCCTCGTCGGACGGAAGGGAGCGACCGCGTGAACACCCGCCACCCCGTCGCCGCGACGCTCGCGGTCGCCGGCTACATCATCATGATCGTGCCGATCCTCTTCGTCGTCGCCACGGCCTTCACGGACGGCGAGACCCTGAGCTTCCCGCCGCAGGGGTTCTCGATGCGCTGGTTCGGCGAGGCGCTGAGCTACCAGCCGTTCGTCGGATCCCTCGTCACGAGCCTCGAGATCGCGCTTCTCGCGACGCTCATCGCCCTCGCGGTCGGCGTGCCCGTCACGCTCGCGATCCACCGCGGCGCCCTGCCCGGTAAGGGCCTCGTCGAGAACCTCTTCCTCTCGCCGCTGATCGTGCCCGAGCTCGTTGTCGGCCTCGCGCTGTTCCAGCAGCTCATCGTGACCTTCCGCATCGACAACTGGCCCGTGCTGCTCATCGGCCACACGGCGCTGCTCCTGCCCTATGCGGTGCGCGTGACCGGGGCGACGCTCGCCGGCACCGACGCCTCGCTCGAAGAGGCCGCCCGCGGCCTCGGCGCGAGCCCCATGCGGACGTTCTGGACCATCACGATGCCGATGCTCCGCCCGGGCATCTTCTCCGCGGCGTTGCTGAGCTTCATCACCTCGTTCAACAACGTGCCGCTGTCGCTGCTGCTGCAGAGCCGGCAGACGCAGACCCTTCCCGTGACGATGCTCGACTACGTGCAGCAGAGCTACGACCCCATGGTGGCCGCGATCTCGACCATCATCCTCGCCGCCACCATCGTCATCGCCGTCATCGCCGAGCGCACGGTCGGCTTCGCCAAGATCTTCGGAGGCATCAACGGATGAACAACGCCGCCCAGTTCGAAAACGTCACGCAGGTCTTCGGCGACTTCACCGCCGTCGACGGCATCGACATGACCATCCCCGCCGGGAAGCTCACGACCCTGCTCGGCCCCTCCGGGTGCGGCAAGACGACGTCGCTGCGCATGCTCGCCGGCTACACGCGCCCCACCTCCGGCCGGATCCTCATCGACGGAAACGACGTGACCCGCACGCCGCCCGAGAAGCGCGGGCTCGGCATGGTCTTCCAGTCGTACGCGCTGTTTCCGCACATGACGGTCGCCGAGAACGTCGCCTACGGCCTGAAGCTCCGCCGCAAGCCGCGGCCCGAGCGCGACGCCCGCGTCGCCGAGTCGCTCGAGCTCGTCGGTCTCGGCCACCTCGCGGGCCGCAAGCCGCGCGCCCTCTCGGGCGGCCAGCAGCAGCGCGTCGCGCTGGCTCGCGCGATCGCGATCCGCCCCCGGCTGCTCCTCCTCGACGAGCCGCTGTCGAACCTCGACGCCCGGCTGCGCGTGCAGATGCGCGCCGAGATCCGCCGGATCCAGGCCGAGACGGGTCTCACCGTCGTGCTCGTCACGCACGACCAGGACGAGGCGCTCGAGATGAGCGACGAGATGATCCTCATGCGCGCGGGCAAGATCATGCAGCAGGGCGCGCCCGCCGAGGTGTTCGGGTCGCCGAAGAACCGCTTCGTCGCCGACTTCCTCGGCTACGAGAACTTCATCCAGACGGCGGGCGGCCTCGTGACGGTGCGCCCGGAGCACCTCGAGATCGTGCCCGGCACTGTCTCGCCCGCCGGGGGCCTCGCGCTGCCCGCCGTCGTCACCGACGTCGCCTACCGCGGGGTGGACCAGATCATCACGGTCACCTCGCGCGACGACACCGGCCAGGTCACCCTGATGTCCGACGTGCGCGCCGACGCCGCGCCCCGCGTCGCGATCGGCGACGACGTGATCGTCACCGCCCCCGAATCCCGCCTCATCTCCATCGAGAACTGAAAGGTCCCGCGCATGTCTCGCACCACGCCCCTTCGCCTCATCGGCCTGTCGACGCTCGCCGTCGGCACCATCGCCCTCGCCGGCTGCTCCGCGGCCGGATCCGGATCCGATGACGATGTTCTCGTCGTCAGCACCTTCCCCTTCGGCGTCGAGCAGCTGCAGGAGGCCGTCATCGACCCGTTCACCGAGGCGACCGGCATCGAGGTCGAGGTCGCGACCGGATCGAACGCCGACCGCCTCTCGCAGCTCGAGCTCGCGAACGGCGTCAACCCCGACGTCGACGTCATGCTCATCAGCGACTATTACGCGGCGCTCGGCCAGGACAAGGGCCTGTTCCAGCAGCTCGACGCGTCGAAGGTGCCGAACCTCGACGCGATCGCCGACTTCGCCAAGGAAGACGCCTACGCGGGCCCCGCCTATAGCTACCAGCTCAACGGCACGCTCTACCGCACCGACGAGGTCACGGCCGAGCAGGCCGCCGACTGGACCCTCTACGGCGACAGCGCCTTCGCCGGTCGCCTCGCGATGCCCGACATCTCGGTCACGGCGGGCCAGCTCACCGTCAGCGGCATCGCCGCGACGCTCGGATCCGGCCCCTACGACGTCGACACGGCCTTCGACACCCTCGGATCCTGGGCCCCCGGGATCCTCCAGTTCTACAGCTCCTCGACCGAGGTCACGAACCTCATCTCGCAGGGCGAGATCGCCGCGGCCGTGTCGCTCAACGGCTTCGCGACCGACCTCGTCGCCGCCGGCGACGACGTCGCCTGGGCCGCGCCGAGCACGGGGGCCTACATGGCCACCAACCGCGCCATGATCCCCGAGGGCGCTGCGAACGTCGACGCCGCCGAGCAGTTCATCGACTACCTGCTGGGCGCCGAGGCGCAGGGCGCGTCGGCCGACCTCGTGGGCGACCTCCCGGTGAATCCCGACGCCGAGATCCCCGCCGAGCTGACCGCCGTCGTCGGCGACATCGCGACGGATCCGGTCGCCGCCGGCTACGCCACGCTCGACCCCGCGGAGCTCGTCCCCACACGCGACGAGTGGGTCGACCGCTTCGCCCGCGAGGTGACGAGCAAGTGAGCCTCCCTGAGGGCTGGATCCAGCGCCTGCCGAAGGTCGATCTGCACTGCCACCTCATCGGCACGGTGCGGGCGACGACCTTCGCGGAGCTCGCGCGCCGCGAGAAGCTCGAGCTGCCCGCGGATCCCGAGCGCATCTTCGCCGACATCAACTCACTGCCGCCGGACCCGGCGCTGTACCGCAACACGGTCATCCCCGTGCCGCAGGGGCGGTCGGCCGACGAACCCGAGGTGTCGTACTCGCTGTTCCAGGCGTCGAAGTGGGTCATCGAGACCCTGCGCAGCGCCGACGACCTCACCCGCATCGTCTACGAGGCCTTCGAGGACGCGCACCGCTTCAGCAACACGCGCCACCTCGAGCTGTTCTTCGACGACGTGCCCGAGCACCTCGCGGGCCTCGGCTACGCGGGCAGCGTCGAGGCGTACGCCGAGGGCATCCGCATGGCCGAGCGCGACTTCGGCATGACGGGCCGCATGATCAAGGGCATCGACCGTTCCAAGAGCGGCGAGGAGGCGCTCGCGCGCGTGCGCGAGGTCGTCGACAACCCGCACGAGTACGTCGCCGGCATCGGTCTCGACAACCTCGAGACCGCGGGTCCTCCCGAGCGCTTCGCCGACGCCTACCGCCTCGCGGGAGAGGCGGGCCTCGGCCGCACCGCCCACTCGTCCGAGCACGCGCCGACGGCGCAGAACACGATTACGTGCCTCGACCTGCTCGGCTGCGACCGCATCGACCACGGCTACTACGTGCTCGAGGATCCCGAGGTCGTGGCGCGCATGCGCGAGGAGCAGGTGACCTTCACGGTCGGATCCACCACCTCGCGCCGCTCGTGGCGGCCGTGGCGCCGCGCGTCGATCCGCGCGATGCTCGATGAGGGGCTCAACGTGATCCCCTGCTCGGACGACCCCGGCATGTTCCCGACGACGCTCGCGAACGAGTACCGGATCCTCGACGAGCAGATCGGCGCGACGCACGAGCAGCTGAGCCACATGGCGCTCGCGGCCGTCGACGCGAGCTGGCTGCCGGACGCGGAGCGCTCCGCGCTGCGCACTGAGGTCGCCGCCGAGATCGCCGCGCTCGACGCGGAGCTCGGCCTGGCCTGAGCGCGGTCATCAAGAATCCGGGTGTGGGGATCTCACACCCGGATTCTCTCGTGGCCGACGTGGCGCGCTGCTCACGCGGAGATGAGCCGCAACTGCGGAGCCGTCCTCGAGAAGTCTCCGCGTGAAGGGGTCATCTCCGTAGATACGGCTCGACCCCGCGGCGAGGATCCGCACCGCTTTCGCGCGAAAATGACCCCCTACTGCGGAGTGATCCGTGAGGAGGATCCGCAGTACGGGGTCATCTCCGCAGTACGCGTCAGCCCCGCCGCGATGGATCCGGCACGCTCGCCAGCAGCTCGCGCGTGTAGGCCTCCTCGGGCTCGCCGAGCACCTGCGCCACCGGGCCGTGCTCGACGAGCGTGCCGCGGCGCAGCACGGCGACGTGGTCGCTCAGCAGGCTCACGACGGCGAGGTCGTGGCTGATGAACATCGCCGCGAGGCCCGTGTCGGCGACGGTTTCTCGCATGATCTCGAGCACGCGCGCCTGGATCGTCACGTCGAGCGCGCTCGTGGGTTCGTCGGCGATCAGCAGCACGGGATCCGAGATCAGCCCGCGCGCGATCGACACGCGCTGGCGCTGGCCGCCGGAGAGTTCGTGGGGGAAGCGCTGCGCAAACGCGGCGGGCAGCTTCACGCGCTCGAGCGCGTCGCGCACCGCGCGGTCGGTGTCGGCCTGCGAGCGGCCCGCGAGGCGCAGCGGCTCGCCGATCGACCAGCCCACCGAGCGGCGCGGGTTCAGCGAGGAGGCGGGATCCTGGAACACGATCCCGACCTTCGCGTACAGCGCCCGGCGCTCGCGCGCGGGCAACTGGGCCGGATCCTTCCCGCCGAGCAGAACGGATCCACCGGACGGGGTGACGAGGCCGGCGATCGCGCGGCCGAGGGTCGACTTGCCGGATCCGGATTCGCCGACGACACCGAGCACCTCGCCGCGGCGGATGTCGAGGCTGACGCCGTCGAGCGCGAGGCGCCCGTGGCCGTAGGAGACCGTGAGGTCCTGCACCGAGACGAGCGTCTCGTCGGAGTCAGAGGCGAAAGCGGAGACGCGCGCCGCGCGGGCCCGTCCCTCCGCGAGGCTCGGCACGGCCGCGAGGAGCTCCTGCGTGTAGGGCTCCTGCGGACGGGCGATGACCGAGGCGACGGGGCCCTGTTCCACGGGCCGGCCGCCGTTCAGCACGACGACCTCATCGGCGATCTCGCCGACGACGCCCATGTCGTGCGTGATGAGCAGCACGCCCAGATCGAGCTCGCGCACCAGGCGAGCGAGCAGGTCGAGGATGCCGCGCTGCACCGTGACGTCGAGCGCCGTCGTGGGCTCGTCGGCGATGAGCAGACGCGGGGATCCGCTGAGGGCCATCGCGATCAGCACGCGCTGCAACTCGCCGCCCGACACCTCGTGCGGGTGGGAGGCGAGGATCCGCTCGGGGTCGCGCAGCTCCGCCTGCGAGAGCAGCTCGGCGGCGCGGGCGGCCGCGGACGCCCGCGCGCGGATCCCCTCGCGCACGCGCAGGAGGTCGCGGAAAACGCGGCCGATCTTGGCGGTCGGGGTGAGGGAGCGCATGGGCTCCTGGAACACGACGCCGACGCGGTGCGCGCGAATCTCGCGCAGCCGCGCCGCCGTCGCGCCGACGAGCTCCTCGCCCTCGAGGCGCGCGCTGCCGTCGACGGTCGCGCCGTCCGGCGCCATCCCGATCGCGGAGAGCGAGGTGACGCTCTTGCCGGATCCGGATTCGCCGACGAGCGCGGTCACGCGCCCGGGGCGCACCGACAGGCTGACGCCGCGCACGACCTCGCGGCCGCCGAAGGCGACCCTGAGGTTCTCGAGGGTGAGGAGGTCGTTCGTCATTCGCCGAGCGTCACCGTGAGGTAGTTCGGGTAGGCGGGGAACTCGCCGATCACGAAGTTCGCGACGCCGGATCCGTGCAGGAAGGAGTTGCGCGAGTAGATCAGCGGCACGACGGGGGCGTCGGCCATGATCTGCTTGTCGATCTCGACCCAGGCGGCGTTGGCCTCGTCGGTGTCGGTGATCGAGAGGGCCTCCTCGATCGCGGCGTCGACGTCGGGGTTGCTGTAACGGGCGAGGTTGTAGTTGCCGTTACCGATCTGGTCCGACGCGAACAGCGGCTGGATGTTGGCGCTGGCGGCGGGGATGTCGGGCTGCCAGCTCGACAGGGTCATGTCGTAGCCGGTGCCGTCGCCGGCGGGGATCTCGGCCGACCAGGCGGCCGAGTCGAGGGTCTGGATCGTCACGTCGATGTCGGCCTTCGCGAGACCCTGCTGGATGGCCTCCGCGGCCGCGACCTGGTCGTCGCGGATGACGAGGCGCAGGTCGAGGTCGGTCGCGTTCGCCTCGGCGAGCAGCTCCTTGGCCTTCTCGACGTCGCCCGCGGGGTCGTCGCCGTAGAGGCTGAACTCCTCGCGGCCGGCGATGCCGGGCGTGATGAGCGTGGTCGCGTAGTCGCCCGAGATCTCGCCGCCCTTCGCTGTGAGGTACGCGGTCTTGTCGACGGCGTACTCGATGGCCTCGCGCACCTTCGGGTCGCTGAGCTGCTCCGACTCGGTGTTGAGCGCGAGGTACTCCAGGGCGCCGGGGCCGCTCGTCACGAGTCGGTCGCCGACCTTCGGGTCGTTCTGCGCCTGCACGAGCTGCGCCGGAGGAACGAAGGTCGCCAGGAAGGAGTTCTTCGAGTCCTCGCGGTCGGCGATGAGCGACTGCGCGACGACCGAGGAGTCCTGGGCGAGCTTAAAGACGATCTCGTCGGGGCCGCCCGCGCGCGCCTCGTCGGTCTCGGGATCCCACTCGGGGTTCTTCTTCATGACGATCTCGTTGCCGGCCTTGTACGACTCGACGGCGTAGGGTCCGCTCGCGACGGGCGCCTGCGCGTAGGAGGCGGGATCGCCGGACTCGAGCGGCACGGGGGCGAACGCCGGGGTCGAGGCGACCCACGGGAAGTCGCCGTAGGCGCGGTTCAGGTGGAAGACGATGGTCTTGTCGTCGGGCGTCTCGATCGAGTCGAGGTGCTGGCCGTCGAACGGGCCCGTGTAGTCTTCCGCGCCGTCGAGCACCGCCTTGTGGTAGCTGAGGCCGCCGGAGAGCTCCGTGGCGAAGGAGCGCTCGAGACCGTACTTGACGGCCTCCGAGGTGATCGGAGTGCCGTCCTCGAAGGTCAGGCCGTCCTTGAGCGTGAAGGTCCAGGTCTTGCCGTCGTCGGACGGGGTGCCCGTGTCGGTCGCGAGGTCGGGGATGACCTCCGTCGTGGCGTCGGGGCTGACCTTCCACGCGGTGAGGCGGCGCGCGTTGAGGCCGAGCGAGGTGATGGCGAGGCTCTGGCTCGTCGCCGGGTCGAAGCTCATGTCCTCGGCGGTCGTGTAGATCGTGAGCGTGCCGCCCTCGACGGGGGCGGGCTCGCCGTTCGTGGATCCGTTGCCGCCGCCCTCCGCCGAGCACGCGGTGAACGCCAGGGCGCTGGCGGCGAGGATCGCGGGCGCGATGAGCAGGCGACTGGTCCGTGTGCGGGTCATGAGTTCTTCACTTTCTGTCGTGGGGTGCGAAGAGCGGACCGCGGCGCCGCGAGGCGGCGGTCGAGGAGTGGGCCGAGCAGGTCGGCCACGAGGTTGGCGATCACGATGAGGGCGGCGCTGAACAGCGTCGTTCCCACGATGATCGGCAGGTCGACGGTGCCGGTGGCACTGATGAGGAGAAGGCCCATGCCGGGCAGGCCGAAGACGCGCTCGGTGATGACGGTGCCGCCGAGCAGGGCGCCCACGTCGAGCGCCGTGAGCGTCATCACGGGCAGGGCGAGGTTGCGCAGCGCGTAGCCGTCGATGCGGCGCTCGCCGAGGCCGGCCGCGCGGGAGGTGCGGGCGTAGTCGAGGCCGAGCTGCTCGATCATCGACGAGCGCACGAGCCGCGCGTAGACGGCGCCGTTGAGGATCGCGAGCGTGATCCAGGGCAGCACGAGGTGCGTCGCCCAACCGATCGGGTTGTCGGTGAACGCGACGTAATCGCCGGAGGGCATGATGCCCCACGTGAACGCGAAGACGAGCAGCAGGAGCAGGCCCACCACGTAGGAGGGAGCGGAGGCGGCGAAGACCGCGCCGCCCGTGATCGCCCGGTCAAGCACCGTGCCCTGCTTGCGCGCCGCGAGGGCGCCGAGGCCCACGCCGACGATCGTCTGCAGCACGATCGCGCCGAGGGCGACCGAGACCGAGACCGGGAAGCGCTCGATGATGAGCGAGGTCACCGACTGGTGCATCTGGAACGAGTAGCCGAGGCACGGCGCGGCGCAATCGATCACCACGCCCGCGGATCCGAAGGAGCGCCCCGTGAAGATCCCGCCGATGAAGGTCAGCATCTGCTGCCACCACGGGTCGGAGAAGCCCATGAACTCGCGCGCGGCCTCGAGGTTCTCGGGGCTGCACGGTTTTCCGCACATGGCGAGGGCCGGATCCGCCGGGCCCAGGTAGAAGATCGCGTAGGTGAGCGCGACGACGACGAAGAGGACGGCGAGGCCGCGGATCGCGCGGAGGAGGCCGCTCATCGTCCTGCCTTCCGGGGGTCGAGGGCGTCGCGGATCGCGTCGCCGAGGATGTTGAACGCGAAGGTCACGATGAACAGCGCGCCCGCGGGGAAGATGAGGAACATCGGGTCGACCGTGACCCAGTTGATCGCGTCGCCGATCGAGCGCCCCCAGCTGGGCGTCGGGGGCAGCACGCCGACGCCGAGGAACGACAGCGTCGCCTCCGCGCTGATCCGTCCCGGCAGCGAAATGCAGGAGTAGATGATGATCGTCGGCGTGACGTTCGGCAGCACTTGGTGCCGAAAGATGTGGCCGAAGCGCGCGCCCATGACGCGCGACGCGGTCACGTACGGCTGGCGCGCGACGACGCGCGTCTCGGCCGCGACGACCCGCGCGATCGACGGCCAACCGAACAGGCCGAGCACGCCGATCAGCATGAGCTCGCGCGGTGCGTCGACCGGGAAGATCGCCGAGAGGGCGATCGCGAAGATCAGGAAGGGGAAGCCGAGCGTGACGTCGGTCGCGAAGCCGACGACCTTCTCGGCCCAGCCGCCGCGGGCGCCGGCGACGATGCCGAGCACGACGCCGATGATCGTCGCGATCACCGTCGACCCGAGCCCGATGAGTAGCGAGGTGCGCGCCCCGTAGACCACGAGCGAGAACAGGTCGCGGCCCGTTCCCGGCTCGACGCCGAACCAGTGCTCCGCGCTGACTCCGCCGAGGATGCCGGCGGGGGCGGTCGTCGGCGACAGCGCTTCCGGGTGGTAGGTGAAGGGGTCGTTGCCGGAGAGGCCCGCGACGAACGGCGCGGCGGCGGCGGCGATGACGCTCACGACGATGACGACGAGCGCCGCGAGCGGCACCGGCCGTCGCAGGCGATGCCAGAGCTCGGAGCGTCGCGCGGGCTCCTCAGGCGCGGCGGGCTCGCCGAGACCTGCGGCCTCCTGGGTCGTCATCCGAGGCGTTCTCCTTCGTGGTGCATCGCTTCATCTTGCGATCGCCGGGCGCTCAGGCCAAAATCCGGCGTAACACCCGTCATACAACGCTGTCTTCCCGAGCGTATTCCCGCGCGGCCCGGAAAAGGTCGTGGCGCCGCCGTAGAATCGGTCGGTGCCCGACCTCGACCTGCTCACCCTCGCACTCCTCGTGCTGGCCGGTTTCGCGGCGGGCTGGGTCGACGCCGTCGTGGGCGGAGGCGGGCTGATCCAGCTGCCGGCGATGATGCTCGTGCCGGGCATCGCGCCGCTCCAGGCCCTCGCGACGAACAAGGTCGCGAGCATCATGGGCACCTCGGTCGCCGCGGTCACCTTCGCCCGCCGGTTGAAGCCGGATCCGCGCACGGCCGTGCCCCTCGCGGTCTCGGCCCTCGCGGGCGCGGTGGTGGGCGCGGTCATCGCCACCTATATTCCCGAAGAGGCATTCACCCCGATCATTCTCGTTGTTCTCATCGCCGTCGGGGCATTTACGGTCCTGAAGCCCCAGATGGGGATCCAGGCGACGCAACGCTGGCACGGCGTGAAGCACGTCATCGGGGCGTCCGCGATCGGGCTGGCGGTGGGAGTGTACGACGGCGCGCTGGGGCCGGGCACCGGCTCGTTCTTCGTGATCCTGCTCGTCAGCGTGCTCGGCTACGCCTTCATGCCCGCCTCGGCGCTCGGCAAGGTCGCGAACTTCTGTACTAATCTCGGCGCCCTGATCTTCTTCGTCCCGACGGGGCATGTGATCTGGCACCTCGGCCTCATCGTCGGCGCCGCAAACCTGATCGGCGGGTACATCGGGGCCCGCACGGCCCTTTCCCGGGGCAACCGCTTTGTGCGCATCGTGTTCATCGTCGTCATCGCCGCCCTCATCGTGAAGCTCTCGTTCGATGTGGTTCGCGATTGGTAGCATGGCCGCCATGCGCTTCAGGGGGAAGAAGTCGTTCGTCAGGCTACTGAGCGGTCTCGCCGCAGCCGTGGTGCTCGGCGGCATGATGGCGGTCGCGCCGCACGCGCTCGTCGAGCCGGCCGCCGCAGACTCCGCGCCCGATCCCGATTCGAGTCGTCCGGTGTATCGGTTCTGGAGCGAGGGATACGGCAACTCTCACTTCTATACGCTCGACCGCGACGACGCGCAGAACCTGCACAGCACCGACGGCTGGTGGACGTACGAGGGAACGGACTTCCGCGTCTGGCCACTCGAGAACGGATCCTGCCCCGAGGCGACCGTGCCGGTGCACCGATTCTGGTCGCCAAAGTTCACCTCGCACTTCTACACCGTCAGTCGCTCAGAGGCGGATGACCTCCGTCGCGGTGACCCGAACTGGGATGACGAGGGCGTTCGTTTCTGCGCTGCATCGGAGCCCGGATCGGGGCTGACCGCGGTGCACCGGTTCTGGAGCTCGGAGTTCAACAAGCACTTCTACACTGCGAACGCGTCCGAGGCCGAACACCTCCGGAGAAACGACCCGAAGTGGTCGTACGAGGGCGTCGCAATGTATGCGCCGACGAGCGGGGCCGCTTCGCCGCCGCTCACGGGTGAGGCCGCACCGCGCATGGGCTGCCAGGCTTCTGGGATGTCGTCGGCGATCGGCGCTCATGACGCGGCGCAGATCGTGCGGCTCTTTGGGGGCGCGGGCGTCTTCCGCGACGCGGTCGCGAGCGGCCGCGCCGACTGTGTTCCCCTCGATGATCCGGCACTGCCCTGGGTACTCGTCAATAAGCAGAACCCCGTCTCGCCGATCGATTACGTTCCGGCATCGCTGAACGGGGGGCTGCGGGCCGAGGTCGCCGGATCCTACGCGGACATGCAGCACGACGCCGCGGGCGCGGGCGCGGGCAGTATCGCCTTGACAAGCGGATACCGCTCGTATTCGACCCAGGCCGGTATCCATCGGTACCAGGTCGACCGGCTCGGTGTCGAGGGCGGCGAGCGGCTGGCGGCGCGGCCCGGCTATAGCGAGCACCAGCTCGGTCTCGCGGCCGATGTCGTCGCGTGCGGTGGCGGCGGATGCGGGTCGCTCTACGATTTTGCGGGCACATCACAGGAGCGGTGGGTGCGGGAGAACTCGTGGCGATACGGCTGGATCGTCCGCTACGAGCACGGACAGACGGGTACCACCGGATACAACGCTGAGCCGTGGCACCTGCGTTACATCGGCACCGACCTCGCGCGGGTCTATCACGACGGCGGATATCGGACGTTTGAGACGTTCCTTGGCTCTCCCGCCGCACCGAATTACTAGGTCGCCGTGATTACGCTCGGATCATGACTGCGGATCGGGCACCACGGAGCGTTTTCGGCGGGCTGAAGCGGGCGCTGTGGAACGACCCCACGAAGCGCAGGATGACCGAACAGATGCCGATCATCGACGATCGCGTCGCGCAGAAGATCCTCGACCTCGCCATGCGCGTCGCCGAGATCATGCTGTCAATCGGTGCGAGCGCGAAGGAGGTCACGCTCGCGGCGCTGCGCATCACGCACGCCTACGGGCTCAAGAGCGTGCACGTCGACGTGACCTTCAACTCGGTCGTGCTCTCGGACCATCGCGGCGGCACCGGCGACCCCATCACCCTGATGAGGGTCGTCCGCTCGGCCGCGCCCGATCACGCGAAGCTACAGCGCATGCAGGCGCTCGTC
>Ga0302349_1000482_pt1 | contig 46782 bp, 38 predicted proteins | sample PhyAR1_FD_202176 | JGI IMG/M metagenome (GOLD analysis project Ga0302349, IMG submission 202176) | Leaf surface microbial communities from alfalfa plants in UC Gill Tract Community Farm, Albany, California, United States - DLSL A.R1... | ecosystem: Host-associated > Plants > Phyllosphere >... | reverse complement strand
TGTTCATTAACAGACTCAGCGATGCAGGCAGCACCGTCAGCGTTACCAGCGTGCCGGTCACCAGACCACCAATAATCGCAAACGCCATCGGTCCCCAGAAAACCTGATGCGAGATCGGGATCATGCCGAGGATCGCAGCGCAGGCGGTCAGCAGGATAGGACGAACGCGGTGCTGCGCCGCTTGCCGGATGGCTTCATCCGGCGGCAGTCCGGCGCGGGCGTTGGCGTCGACTTCACTGATCATGATCACCGCGTTACGGATGATGATGCCAGCCAGCGCGATAATCCCCAGCAGCGCAACAAACCCCAGCGGTGTCCCCGCCGGCAGCATGGCTAACACAATGCCCGGCAGCCCAAAGGGTGCCATGCAAAATGCCAGCACCATGCTGGAGAAACGCTGTAGCTGGATCATCAGCAACACCAGCATGACGCAGAGGGTGATCGGCAACAGGGCGAACACCGAGCCGTTACCCTTATCCGATTCCGCCACCACGCCACCTTCTTCAATCCCGTATCCGGCGGGCAGGGCGGCGCGCAGCGAGGCGACCTGCGGCGCGAGCTGCTGCGACACGGTTTCAGCGCGCTGGCCGGGCGCGATATCGGTCTGCACGGTGATGTAAGCCAGCCGCTGACGTCGCCAGATCACCGGGTCGTCCACGCCCCACGTCAGGGTCGCGACCTGGCTGAGCGGGACTTTTTGCCCGCTGGCGGTGGTGAGCATCAGGCCCGCCAGCACAGTGGTATCCTGCCGCTCGCGATCGTTACCGCGCAGCACCACGTCAATCAGCCGGTTGCGGTCGCGCAGTGTAGTGACCACGCTGCCGGACATCACGGTGTTAAGGGCGGAGGCGATGCTGTCAGACGAAAGCCCGACCGCGCGGGCAGCGGTCTGATTCACCGCCAGGGTGATGACTCGTTCCGGTTCTCCGGCGGTGAGATTCACCTCGCGGGTGAGCGGCGAGCGGGCAATCACCGCCGCCAGCTGGTCGGCAGCCTGGCGTACTTTGGCGTTGTCCGGACCGGTAATGCGATACTTCAGCGGCCAGCCGACCGGCGGACCGAGTTCGAGCGGTGATACCCGGGTGGTGATGTCGCTGAAATGGTGCACCATCACCCGTTCGAGCCGCTTGCGCAGCCGATCGCGCGCGGCGAGGTTATGTGCCACCACCACCAGCTGGGCGGTGTTTTCATTATCCAGCAGCACATCCATCGGCAGATAGAAGCGTACCGCGCCGGAGCCAACGTAGCTGGTAAAGTTGGCAACGTCAGGATCGTTGCGGATCGCCTGTTCCAGTTGTTCAGTGCGGCGCGCCGTTTCAGCCTGTGCGGTATTAGCGGGCAGCGTCAGGCTCACCAGCAGTTCAGGGCGATCGGAGGCCGGAAAAAACTCACCCTGCATAAAAGTGGTGGCGTAAAGGCTGACCAGCAATATCCCCAGCGCGGCGCCGAGCGTGATTAGCCGGTGTTGCAGGATCTGCTCCAGCAGCCGGTGGTAAGCGCGCATCAGGATGCCCGGCGGACGGTGTGCCTTTACGCTGCCTGCCGATAACAGCCAGCTTCCGGTCAGCGGGGAAAACAGCACCGCCACGCCCCATGAGCAGAGCAAGGCCAGGGTGATCACCACAAACAACGAGTAGCAATATTCTCCGGCGCTGGACGCGGCGAATCCGACCGGTATGAAACCCGCTATCATCACCAGCGTGCCGGTCAGCATCGGGAAAGCGGTGGTTTTAAACGCATAGGTGGCGGCCTGCCATTTGCTGTCACCCGCTTCCAGCCGCGCCACCATCGCTTCCACGGTGATCATGGCGTCATCCACCAGCAATCCCAGCGCAATAATCAGTGCGCCTAGCGAGATCCGTTGCAGGCCGATATTCGCCAGCAGCATGCCGGTAAAGGTCATCGCCAGCACCAGCGGTATAGCGGCGGCCACCACCAGGCCAGCCCGCAGTCCCAGCGACACAAACGAGACCGCTAAGACAATCACGATCGCCTCGCCCAGCACCCGGACAAAGCCGCTGACCGCCGTTTTGACCACCGCGGACTGATCGGCAACCCGGGTCAGCGTGATGCCGTGGGGCAACTGGCTGGCTAATCGGCTCATCCGCTGATCCAGCTGCTGACCAAAGTCGAGCATATTGCCGCCGGCGGCCATGGAAATGGCCAGTCCAATGGCAGGCTTACCGTTAACCCGAAAGGCGGGAGCTGGCGGCTCGGCGGATTGCAGGCTGATGGTCGCCAGATCGGTCAGCGGAATAAAGCGTTGCCCGATATGCAGCGTCACCGCCTGCAGGCTGGCGACCGAGGTTAAGGTGCCGCTGACCCGCAGCGCGATATTTTCGCGATCGGTGCGCAGGCTGCCGGCAGGGACCACCTCATTCTGGGCTTTAAGCGCATCGCTGACCTGCTGCAAATCCAGCCCCATTCCATCCAGCTTGCGCGGCGAAAAGGCAATCACCACCTGTTGCTCCTGGACACCGAGTAAGAGGGTTTTGCCAATATCGGGCAGATCGGCCAGGCTACGACGCAGGTTATCAACCTGATCGCGCAGTTCCCGCGCGGTGAAACCCTCGGCGGTAAAGCCATAAAGGGTGCCAAAGGTGTCATCAAACTCGTCATTTACCGCCGGCCCCTGAACGCCCTGCGGCAGCGAAGGCGCGATATCCTGCATCTTTTTCCGCAGCTGGTACCAGATGCCCGCCACTGCTGCGGGAGGCGTATCGTCGCGCAGATTAACGTAAATCACCGTCTGCCCGGCCCGGGTTTCGCTTTCAACTGCGTCCAGCGACGGGATCTCCTGCACCTTTTTTTCCAGTACGTCGGTGACCAGCTGCACGGTGGTATTCACATCAGCGCCCGGCCACTGCGCGGAGATCACTGCCGTTTTGATGGTAAAAGCCGGATCTTCGTTGCGCGACAGGTGTTCATAGCTCAGCACACCCACGGCCATCACCAGCAGCATGAAAAATACCACCAGCTGCTGATGCGCCAGTGCCCAGCCAGAGAGATTAAAAGCGGATGAGGAGGAAGCAGGCTTCATGGCGCCTCCTGAGATAACGCGACCTGTTCACCAGGCTGCAGGGTGCTGACACCGGCCGTCACCACCGTTTCACCCGGCTGGATGCCGGTGCTGATAAAAATCTGCTCTGCGGTGAAGCGGGTCATCACCACGGGGCGCAGCTGCAATCGTCGGGTTGCGCGGTCAACCACCCACAGCGCGGGTTTTTCACCGGCGCGGGTCAGGGCACTGGCGGGTAAGGCGATCACGGGCGGCTGACCATCCGGCAGACTGAGCATGACCGTGGCGCCAAGCGCCATGGTGGCAGGCGGATTGTTCAGCGTGACCCGCAGCCGCCAGGTGCGGGTCTGCGGATCGGCCTGCGGGCTGATATCACGCACGCTGCCGCTGACCTGCACGCCGGGATCGGAGAGCAGCGCAATATTCAGCGGCATCCGGTTATCTGGCCGAATCAGGCTGGGTTCTGCCAGATCAAATACCGCATCGCGCGTATCCCCGGCGGCCAGCGTCATCACGCTTTGCCCGGCGCTGACCACCTGACCCGGCTGCAGGTTGACGGCGGTGATCCTGCCGGATGACGGGGCCCTGAGCTGGGTCCAGCTGAGCGTATCCTGTGCATTTTTCAGCGCAGCCTCACTGCTGAGACGCCGCGATTGTGCGCTCTGAAAGTCCGCCTGGGCGCTGTCCAGCTGGCTGCGGGCGATGGCGCCGCCCGGCATCAGCAACCGCATCCGGTGTAAGTTAAGTGCGGCGACGCGTTCGGCTGCGCGGGCGCTCTCAAGGTCGGCCCGGGCGCTGCTCAACTGATTCCGGGCTGAATTGTCTTCCAGCGTTGCCAGCGGCTGACCCGCAGTGACACTGTCACCCAGTTCAACCGTGCGGCGGATAACCCGACCGTCGAGCCTGAAGGCCAGCGCCACCTCCTGATGGGCGTGGACTTCGCCGGTGAGCGACTGTGAGGCATCGTGACTGAACGCCGGGGCAATAACGGTTTTTACCGGTCGTAACGGGGCGACGGGCGGCTCGGCATGATCATCCCGGCAGCCGGTCATGATGAAGATCCCCAGCAGCAGGAACACGATCGGCGCAAAGAGGTGAACACTGAGGAGATGACGCCACACCTGACGGGCAGCATCCTGAATTAAGTCTGTCATAGCCGGGTTCCTGTAATGAGTTGTGCTCATTGAACCCGGCTTGTGTCCAGAATCCTTCGATGAACCGTCAAGAAACGGTCAAGTTATCGCTTTTCAGTTCACCGGCAGGTTAACGCCGATTAATAGCCCACCCTCCGCCGGCAGGCTGGCGTGAAGAGTGCCGCCGTGGGCTTCAATAATGGCTTTGGCAATCGACAATCCCAGACCGCTGCCGCCGGAGTGGCGTGCACGGGAGGACTCAGCCCGGGTAAAGCGGTCAAACAGCGTCGGCAAAAAATGGCGTTCCACGCCCTGACCATAATCACGGAAGGTCAGGGCGGTGTATCGATCGCCCTGGCTGGCGGTGATCTCCAGCCGTCCGCCCTCCGCAGCGTAGCGCAGCGCGTTTTCGCAGATAATGGTCACTACCTGACCGAGACGAAACGGATCGGCAGTCAGATAGAGATCCTGTGCCGGCGTCACGCTGATCGCCATGCCCGCTTCCCGCGCCTGCGGCATCAGCCAGCCGATCCGCTCGCGTAACAGTTCACTGAGGTTCACCCGATCGCGATTCAGGGTGAGCTGACCGGCATCTGCCAGCGATAACAGGTGCAGCTCATCCGTCAGCCGACTGAGCTGCGTCAGCTGTTTCATGATCATCGCCAGCTGCTGCGGTTCAGGCTGGAATACGCCGTCCAGAATCCCCTGTAGCCGGCCAATGGCCGCCGTCAGCGGGGATCGCAATTCGTGCGCCATCGCGACGTGTGAAGCACGCAGTTCCCGCTCGTAGCGCGCCAGCTGTTGCGTCATCTGGTTGAAGTCTTCGGTGAAGCGCACCAGCTCCTGTGGCGCCTCTTTCACCAGCGCCGCGGAACGGCCAAACTCGCCCTCAGAGACGGCGCGGGCCGCCGTCGCCAGCTGGCTGAACTGCGCCGACAGCGGACGAGCGAAACGCAGCGCCATCAGCACCATAAACGGGATCATCACCGCCACCAGCACGCCAACGGTAAGCCAGTCTGACGAGGCCAGCGAAGGGTCGGAAAAGTTGATGCCCCACCACTGATCGACAATCTGATGAAAACGGGCCGGATCGCTGGCGGGATGGTGCCGCAGCTGTGAGAACTCCTCCAGCAGGGCGGGCGGCATCCGGTAATAGACCCAGAATGCCTGCACGGCAAAACGCAGCCACATACAGAAGGCGATCAGAATCACGCTGCCAATCGCCAGAAACATGACCCGGACGCAAATCCAGCGCCACAGTGAGGGATGGGTCTCGTTTTTCATGGCTGTCTGAACCGATAGCCGACGCTGCGAACGGCCGGTAACAGATCGGAGATGCCCGCCACCTCCAGTTTACGCCGCAGGTTGTAGACATGGGTGTCGACCACCCGCTCCAGCGCATCGCTCTCCGGCAGGCAGTGCTCCAGCAGAAACAGGCGGGTAAACGGCCGGGTCGGCGCACGCATCAGCGTCACCAGCAGAGAAAACTCGGTCGGGGTGAGATCGAGGCGGCGAGGGCCGGCGCCGTCAGTATTGACCACGGCGGTAAGCGCCAGCGGATCGACCTCTAATCCCGCCCAGCGCAGGGTTTCCGGCTGCGGTGTGTTGTACTGACTGCGGCGCAACACGGCCTGAACGCGCGCCACCACTTCGCCTGGGTTATACGGTTTCACCACATAGTCATCTGCGCCATAGCGCAGCGCGCCGATGCGATCCGGCGCGTCGCCCATCGCGGTGACCATAATCACGGGCGTGTCGCCGCGCCGCCGCAGCGCCGCCAGCACTTCGGTGCCGTTCATGCCGGGCAGCATGATATCCAGCAGGATCAGATCGGGCTGCCAGCGGCGGGCAACCTCCAGGCCGCTCAGGCCATCACCGGCGACGGTAACTTCATAACTTTCACGTTTCAGATACGCCTCAAGCACACCGGCTGCATCCGCGTCATCTTCAATAATCAGCACACGTTTTGACTGCATTTTCGGACCACCTTGACTGTTTCTTCATAAATCCCTGGTCGTTCATTGACACAGGTTTCACATACTCCGGCCAGAGACGCGTAACTGATCCCACTCGGTTCCGCAACGTGATGTGATAATGAGGAAACGTGATGATAACCGGAAAAATACAGCTTCACATGGTCTGTTTTTCGCTGGGGTTAAGCGCCGCCGCTGCCGTGGCGGATGACAGCGCAACGCCAGCGCCCAGCGTGACACTGGGCATGGCCGGTATCTATGCGCCGCGCTACAGCGGAGCGGATAAACGTCACTGGCAGCTGATGCCGCTGATTCAGACGCGCGACGGGGCCTTCTTCCTGGATACGCAAAAGGGGATCGGCTACGACCTGCAGGCGGATAATGGACTCTATCTGGAACATACCCTGGGCTATGGTCTGGGACGCGCGGATAAAAATTCAGCGTGGCGTGACGGTGACGATCGGCTCAAAGGGATGGGCAACATCGATGCGACGGTCAACACCTCGCTGGCGCTGGGCTGGTCAGTGACGCCCTGGCTGGCGCTGGAAGGCAAAGCGACGCTGCCATTAAGTGACGGTCAGGGTGTGCAGTATCGGACTTCGGCCACCCTGGTCCCGTGGCAAACCAACAGCGACACGGTCGCCTTGCAGGTTTCCGGTCTGTTCGGGGATAGTCGTTACATGAACACCTTCTACGGCGTCAACAGCCAGCAAAGCGCACGCACGGGTTTTGCCCGCTACAACGCCGCCGGCGGTTTCTATGGCACCGACACCAGCCTGACCTGGAGCCATCAGTTCACGCCCGCCTGGTCGGCCAGTGTCATTGGTGAATATACCTGGCTCGACAAGCACGCCTCCGATAGCCCGATTGTTGAGAAGCGCAATGGGACATCGGCCACCCTTGCGCTCAGCTACTCCTTCTGATGAGGGCATGAAAAGGCGAGGCGGTATGCGCAGTCATCGAACCCTGCTGGCGGCGCTGATCCTGTTGTATCTGCTGGTCTATGCGCTGACCGGGCTGGCGATCAGCCTGTTTGATTCGCCGATTCGGGGGTAAGGCTCGATCGCGGGGCGCAGGGTGACTGCGCCCGCGCTGATATCCCTGGCTTCAGGTGCGTACGTCACGCTGGTACAGATGAAGGAGCTCTTCAGAGAGCTCACGCGCCAGCATGGAGGTCATCAGGTGATCCTGAGCATGGACCATAATTAAGGTCATCGGCTGCCGGGCTTCGCCGGCATCCTGCTCAATCAGCCGGGTTTGCATTTTATGTGCCTGGCGGGTGAAGGTATCGGCCTGACGCAGCAGATCCCGCGCCTGTTCGATCTCTCCCTGACGGGCCGCCTGCAGTGCCTCAAAACAGAGGCTGCGCGACTGACCGGCATTCACAATAATCTCCATTACCGCTTCTTCCTGATCGATCATGCTACGTTCTCCGGGTGGGTAAAACCGTTACGGGCCGATGTTGCGGCAAACCACTCACCGCTTTTTTTCACCGTGCGTTGCTGCGTAGCGATATCGAGCTGGACAAAGCCGTAGCGATTTTTATAGGCGTTACACCATGACCAGTTATCAATAAAGGTCCACATATGGTAGCCGAGACACTGGCTGCCTTCGCCGATCGCCCGGTGAACCCATTTAAGGTGCTCAGCAACGAAGTCGATACGGTATTGATCGTTGATCTGCCCATCCTCAACAAAGCGTTGCTCATTCTCTACGCCCATGCCGTTTTCTGAAATAAAGCAGCGTGGATTGCCATAATTGAGTCGCAGGTTGGTGAGAATGTCATAGATACCCGGCTCGTAGATTTCCCAGCCGCGATAAGGGTTCATTTTCCGGCCCGGCATCTCATAGCTGTCAAAAAACCATTCCGGCATAAAGGGCGCAGCCGGATTGATTGCGCTGTCACGGCATTTTACCCGCCGTGGCTGATAATAATTGACCCCGAGCAGGTCGATAACGCCTTCGGCGATCAGGGCGTTGTCTTCTGGTTGTGCTGGGGGTAACTGGCCGTACTGCCTGAGCAGTGCCACCAGATCGGCCGGAAATTCGCCGCGTAACACCGGGTCGAGAAAACTGCGGTTAAACAGCAGATCGGCGTGATGCGCCGCGGTGAGGTCCGCCGGATTCTGCGACCGCGGATAGGAGGGCGTCAGGTTGAGCACAATGCCGATTTCACCTGGAAAAGAACCGGCCCGGAAGGCCCGGACCGCCGAAGCATGGGCCAGTACCGTGTGGTAAGCCACCGTGGCCGCCCGGCGGAAATCCACCACGTTCGGATAATGGAAGTCGTACAGGTAACCGCCTTCAACCGGCACGATCGGTTCGTTAAAGGTAAACCAGTGCGCTACCCGGTCGCCGAACAGCTCAAAGCAGAGGCGGGCATAGCGACTGAATGCCGCGACGACGTCACGGTTCTCCCAGCCGCCCAGCTGCTGCATCGCCATCGGCATGTCAAAGTGAAACAGCGTTACGAAGGGCGTGACGCCCTGCGCCAGCAATTCATCAATCACCTGGTTATAGAACGCTACCGCCTGCGGGTTAAGATCACCGCTGCCGTCCGGGATCAGCCGCGACCAGCTGATTGAGGTGCGGAAACTGTTGTGGTTCAGCTGCTTCAGCAAGGCGATATCCTGACGCCAGTGCTGATAGAAGGTTGAGGTGTCAGCCGGGCCAATCTGCTGATGAAAACGCGATGGCTGCTGCGTGTACCAGTGATCCCAGATGGTGGCGCTTTTGCCGCCGTTCAGGCTATCACCTTCGGTCTGTAAGGCGGAACTGGCGCTGCCCCACCAGAAGTTATCGGGAAACGTGTAGTGCATGGTGCCTCTCTCCAGGAAATTAGTGGGTACCGGCGGTTTCAGCCAGCGGCGCTTGCGACTGCGTCTTCTCCAGTTCGGCTTTCATCAGCGATCGTTCGTAGGCGCGCAGAAACGGCAGGTAGCACAGGGCGGAAAGCACCATGCAGACCAGGCACATTACCACCGGACTGATTGCCCAGTTGGCTGCCCATGACGCGCCAATCGGTGCCGGTGTGGTCCACGGCGTCAGCGACACCACCTGCGCCAGCCAGCCGAGCCGGGTAGCGGTATACGCCAGCACGGCGTTAAGCATCGGTACGCAGACAAACGGAATAAACATCAGCGGATTCATGATGATCGGTGCGCCAAACAGGATCGGTTCGTTGATATTGAAGAAGCTCGGCACGATGCCCATTCTGCCGATGGTGCGCAGATGGGTGGCACGGCTGCGCAGCAGCAGAAAGGCCAGAGGCAGCGTGGAGCCGACGCCGCCAATCAGCAGGTAGTGATCCCAGAAGCCCTGCAGATAGATGTGCGGTAACACATTGCCCGCCGCCAGGGCGGCCTGATTAGCGGAGAGGTTGGCCATCCAGAACGGGTTCATGATGCCAGTGACAATCAGCGCCCCGTGGATGCCGGCGAACCAGAAGATCTGACACAGCAGTACCGACAGCAGAATCGCCGGTAACGAGTCGGAAGCGGAGACCAGCGGTGCCAGCAGATGCATGATGGCCTGCGGAATGATCATCCCGGTTTTGGCCTCAATCAGCAGATTGAGCGGATGCAAAGTCCCGATAATCACCACCACCGGGATCAGGATCTCAAACGAGCGTGCGACACCGGTCGGTACCTCTTTGGGCAGGCGGATCGTGACGTTGTTGTGCTTCAGCCACGCATACACGCGGGTAGCATAAATGGCGGTCAGCAGCGCGGTAAAAATCCCCTGACCGGAGAGGTATTCAGTGGAAATGGTGTGATTGGAGTAGGGGGCCGCCACCAGTAAAAAGGCCATAAAAGCCAGCAGACCTGACATCACCGGGTCCAGTGAGAATTGCCGTCCCAGGCTGGCACCAATCCCCACCGAGATGAAAAAGGTCATCACCCCCATGCTGAGGTTAAACGGCAGCATCAACTGGTCACGGTAGGTGGCGGAGAAGTCGAGCCAGGCCCGGGCGACGCTGTTGGTGCTGGTGGCGGAGAAGGGAGGAAAGATAAACACCAGCATGAAGGAGCCGATGATCATAAACGGCAGCGCGGCAGTAAAACCGTCACGAATAGCAATCACATATTTCTGCTGGCCCAGCCGGCCGGCCAGCGGCGTAATCGATTGCTCAATCACCGCGATCATGGATTGATAGAGTGAGCTCATAAGGCCGCCTTTTCCTGCGCAGCTGCAATCAGCGACAGCGCGAAATCCAGCACCTTGTCACCCCGTTGCATGCCGTAATCCATCATATCGATCGGTTGGACCGGAATCGCCTGGCCTGCTGCTTTTTCGCTCAGGCTTTGCAGCATATATTTTACCTGCGGTCCGAGTAACACCACCTGATAGCGGGAAAACTGTTCGTCAAACTCCGCTACGCCAAACGCGTTGATCTCAACGGCTAATTCCCGTTGCGCGGCGGCTTCCACCATTTTCCGCACCAGCATGCTGGTGGACATCCCTGCTGAACAACACAACATGATTCTGTACATGGTTACTGTTCCTCGCCTTTGACACTAAAGTGAGGCTGATTGGATATCATATGGAAACCGGTTTCCATCGACAGCAATCAGAAGTGTGATGCGCGTCAATAAGCCAGATTAGCGGTTTTTTTTAATTCGATTAGGGTCACAAAATTGACCGTAAAAGCGAAGAGGGGGTGGCTTATGGAAAATCGGTTTCCACGACTGGATGAAATGGCTATACTTTGGCCGGCGAACCATTGCGCAGATAAGCAAAGTGAGCATTTTTTGGCATAGCGCCGTTTTCAGGGGAGAAAAATGTCTACTATCAACGATGTATCGCGGCTGGCTGGGGTATCGAAAGCCACAGTTTCCCGGGTGTTGAGCGGTTCACGCGGCGTAAAGGAAGCCAGTCGGCTGGCGGTCCTGAAAGCCGTCGAAGAGCTGAACTACCGGCCAAACGTTATTGCCCAGTCGTTATTCAGCCAGACCACCCACTGTATCGGCGTTATCTGCGCGCAGGAAAACGTTAATCAGATCACCGCCTGGCTTTTCGCTCTGGAAAAGCAGCTTCGTCAGCATCAGAAGCATCTGTTATTGCGCTTTGCCCATAGCAAAAGTGACGTCCTGACCGCGCTTGACGAGCTGAGCTGTGGACTGTGCGATGATGTGCTGATCATTGGCGCGCGTTTTCCCCTTAATATTGATGATGAACATGTCATTCTGGTCGACTGCGCCGAAGCGGAAGGGCCGAACAGTATCCAGTTCGATCACGCTTTTGCCGCCGAGACCGCCAGCAATTTCCTGATTAATCAGGGCCGTCGCCAGATCGCCCTCATCCAGCCTGAGAACGGGGGCACCGCCGGGCAGGTCTTACAGGGTTACAAGCTGGCGCTGGAAAATAACCTCTTACCTTTTAACCGTAACCTGGTGATTACTGATGCGGTCTCTTCGTCGGTGGCGATTCAGATGCTGCTGAATAATGCCAGCAGCCGGAATTTCAACGCCTTGCTGGTGGCTAATGAGCAGGAAGCGCAAAGCGTTATGGCGCAGTTACAGGCCTTTAATAAAGCGGTACCGGATGACGTAATGGTATTCAGCCTGGCGGGATCGGTGAATTTACCCGGTTTACCCACTATTCCGGCAATTGAATACTCTCTCGATGCGATGGCATCACGTATTGTCGGCTGGTTAACCGCCACCACCCAGCAGATGCTGGGCAGTTCGGTATTACGTGGCGATCTGATTATCCCTGACTGGCGGCAGCGCTGATTTTGCAAGGCGGATTAGGCGACGTCGCTTTGCTGATGTTGTAAAAAGTGACAGGTTGCGCCCAGCATGCCGGAATCGTTGCCGTAGGTAGCGGTATCAATGCGAATATCAATTTGATATTTTTCCAGCTGCCGTGAGAGCTCATCAATAAAGGGTTCACGTTCGGTAATTCCCCCGCCGATGAAAATAGTCTGCGGGTCAAATACGCTGAAAAGATTATATAAACCGGCGGCGAGATCCTGATAAAAGCGATCAACCACCTGTTGTGCCTGCTCATCGCCCTGATCAAACGCGTCGAACACATCCTTACCACTGACATCATCGACCGGCTGACCGCTGAGCCGACTGAAATTTTCGCGCAGGGCGGTCATGGTGCAACTCTTTGCCATGGTATGGGGTTCGATATTGTTGTCGGTAGGGCGTGACGTCAGCAGACAGCCAAATTCTCCGGCACGATTGCGGCCACCGCGGATCAGCGCACCGTTACAGAAAGCCGCGCCGCCTAAGCCGGTGCCGATGGTCAGCATCAGAAAATCATCCAGCTTCTTCGCTTTTCCCAGCCAGCGCTCGGCCAGTAAAGCACAGTGCGCATCATTCTCAACCGTCGCCGGCAGCGAGGTTTTATCAGTCAGCCACTGGCTCAGGTTAAACTGATCAAAATCGCGAATCGTGCCGCCCATCGCAATATATCCGCTCTCCGGATCAATATAACCCGGCGTGCTGAGCGCAATGCCGCTGCATGATGGGTTTTGCTTTAGCCAGGCGATAATCTGTTCCAGTATTTTATCCCGATCGTTATGTGAGATATCAGCACTGTCGCTGGCCAGAATATTTCCCTGAGCGTCGATCACGCCCATTTTTAATGAGGTCCCGCCAATATCAAAGGCTGCAATGTTCATCTACGTTCTCTGCGTTTATTGTCGTGAATATCTAGTGTAGCGCTGAAAATTAATCGTAAGCGGTGGCAGGTGGGTAATATTGTCAGGAAAAGTACGGAAATATAAAGTTGATAGCGCACGCCGTCCCGGAATAAGAATTATCTGGCAAGAGACAATCTTAACCAACGTTTTCCGGCACGGCGGCGGGCAGTCAGTTATTAGCCTGTGATCTGACCACAAATAACCAACCACACGGATGAGGCTGCGTTTCCATGCCGTGCAGTGATAAGCCGCACGGCATAGTGGCCTGGGATGCGCCCAGAGAAGGCTACCACTTACGCAACAGCAGGCTGGCATTAACCCCGCCAAAACCAAAGCCATTCGACATGGCATACTCCAGCGCCATCGGGCGGGCGTTCAGCGCCACCAGATCGAGGTTACCCGCTGCGTCATCGGGATGATGCAGATTGAGCGTCGGCGGCACCTGTTGATGGCGCAGCGCAAGCAGCGTGAATATTGCCTCTATGCCGCCCGCCGCGCCCAGCAGATGCCCGGTTGCCGATTTCGTTGAGGTGATCGCCACCGCTGAATCGTCGCCAAATACTGAGCGAATGGCCGCGAGTTCACCGCGATCGCCGACCTGGGTCGAGGTCGCATGGGCGTTAATGTGCTGGACCGCTTCCGGACCGATACCGGCCTGACGCAGAGCGAGTTTCATCGCCCGGGCTGCGCCGCTGCCATTTTCCGGGCTGGCGGTCAGATGATAAGCATCAGCACTGGTACCGTAGCCGACCAGTTCTGCCAGCGGTGTTGCGCCACGCGCTTCGGCATGGGCCAGCGACTCGATCACCAGCAGACCAGCCCCTTCCGCCATCACAAAACCGTTACGGTCGCGATCAAACGGACGCGACGCCTGATGCGGATGATCGGCAAAACCGACCGACAGCGCGCGTGCGGCCGCAAAGCAGCCCAGCGTTACCCGGTCCAGCGCGGCCTCGGTGCCGCCGCAGATGGCGATATCGGCTTCACCACTTCTGATCAGACGCGCGGCATCCCCAATCGCCTGCACGCCAGCGGCACAGGCGGTGACGGGCGCGCCCAGCGGTCCGGTAAATCCGTGTTTGATCGAGACATGACCCGCTGCCATATTGGCGAGAAAAGAAGGCGCCGTGAAGGGAGAAAGCCGGCGCGGGCCGCGTGCGTCGGTAGTACGTACCGCTTCCGCAATCGCGCCAAAGCCACCCACGCCGGAGGCAATGAGGGTGGCGGTGCGTTCACGCGCGGCTTCATCTTCAGGCTGAGGATGCCAGCCCGCCTGCTTCAGTGCTTCGTCTGTGGCCAATAGCGCAAACTCAATAAAGCGGGCCATCTTTTTGCGCTCTTTCGGCAGGATAAAGGCTTCAGGATCGTAGCCAGCCAGCGGATCTTCATCGACCGTCGGGACGCTGCCGCCCACCGAAATGCCGGTGCCGGCACTCATCTCTTCGGACAACCCCCGTATCCCCGACTGACCCGCGTTCAGGCGTTGCCAGACCGTCTCCACTCCGCAACCCAATGGCGAGACGATGCCCATACCGGTAATCACAATACGTTCAGACGCGGCTGAATGACTCATGCAGTTCCTCCTGTAGTGGCTCTGCAAGGTGGTGATTTACCGGTTGCAGAGCCGTGGTTTGATCGATGCACGCTTTCAACCTTAGCGCGGATGACGGTACCCTGCGTAACAGGGACGCACAACGCCACGTCCAGCCCGCCGTGTTTAACCGGAAGGAAATGCCAGGCGCAGCAGCACAGGGTGTCTGGAGATGTTCTCAGACCGGCTACCAGCATTGATCAAGTGACCAATTAAGTCAATGGTCACATTCAGGGTGCCAGACTGCGTAACACCAGCGCCGCCAGTTGTACTGAGGCTGCTTCCGCCTCATCGAGGTTGTACTGCAGCAGAACCGGGCTGGCATAGGGTTTAATCACCCGGTAGATCGCTTCTGCGGCTTCGTCTGCCGGCGTTTTACGTTCAAATTCGCCCGCCTCTCTGCCCTGACGAAGGATCTGATGAATCAGATTCAGCAGCCGTTTTTCATGCGCCTGGGCCGATGGCCAGCGATCGCGCGAGGCGACTGCAGCAATGTCATAGAGTTTGCGATCGTGGAAAAACAGTTCGCTGCCGGTGGTTGAAAGCGTGCGAAACAGCCGGCGTAGCTGTTCAGCCGCGCCAGGTGCCTCGCTGATGGCGGCTTCCACACGCTGCATGATCATTGCCAGCCGGTTAGCGCAGATCACTTCGCCAATGGCCTGTTTGGATTCAAAGAATTTGTAGATATAAGCCTTTGAAAAGCCAATCGCCCTGGCGAGATCGGAGACGGTGGTTTTCTCGTAGCCGTAATGGGCGAAGTGCTGCATCGCGGCATCGACGATCTGGTCGCGAACGTTATGTTCAGCCGGGCCGCGGCCGCCGTTATCGGTAAACTGTTCTGTCATTTTAACGCCTGATAGGTAGAGTCGGTTGCAAAGTGACCGGTGAAGGATATGGTCACATTTTAAGCCTTTTAGCGGCCGAATGCCATGTTTCCGGCCTGAAGCGGGCGCGGCGCGGATCGCGCCGCTGAGGAGAGGGAAAATTATTGCCGCAGGCTGCTGATCGGAATGTTCCACTGACTGAGCTTGTTGTAGAGCGCGGTGCGTGAAATCCCCAGCAGCTTAGCCGACTGGCGCACGTTGCCGCCCTGCGCGCGAATTGTCTCCAGGATGCAGGCCCGCTCATTATCCTGCAGCAGGCTGGTGGCGGCGGTGGTGGCCGGTGACATGCTGCTGATAAATTCCGCGGGTAAATCGGTCAGTTCAATGCTGCTGCTCTGGCAGAGATTCACTATCCGCTCCACCAGGTTCTCCAGTTCGCGGACATTGCCTGGCCAGTGCCAGGCCTGCAGGCAGCGCATCGCTTCCGGTGCCACCTGCGGCGGTGTCTTATTCAGTCGCTGGCATAATGCGTGGATAAAGGTCGTGACCAGATCGGGGATATCGCTTTGACGTTCCCGTAAGGCGGGAATGGTCAGGGAAATGACGTTAAGGCGATAGAAAAGATCGCGGCGAAAGGCACCCTGTTCCACGGCGCGCTGCAGGTCGCAATGGGTTGCCGCCACAATGCGGACATCCACTTTAACCGGCTGCGCCGCCCCGATGCGCAACACTTCATTTTCCTGCAGTACGCGCAGCAGGCTGGTCTGCGCTTCCAGCGGCATCTCGCCAATCTCATCAAGAAACAGGGTGCCGCCATCGGCCAGTTCGAATTTCCCTGCCGAGCCACCGCGCCGTGAACCGGTGAAGGCACCGTCGACGTAGCCAAACAGCTCGCTCTGCACCAGATCGCGCGGCAGCGCGCCACAGTTGACCGCCACAAAGGACTCCTGTGACCGGCTGCTGGCGTTATGAATCGCCTGGGCAAACAGCTCTTTACCGGTACCGCTTTCGCCGGTCAGCAGCACGGTGCTGTCGCTGCGGCTACTGGCGCGTGCATCCTTGATCGCCTGTTGCAGCACAGGCGCGCTGCCACGAATCATCCCGAAGGTGTAGCTGGCGCTGACGCCAAGCACCCGCCGGGTGATTGCCCGGATACGCTGATTTTCACGCAGCGATAAAATACGGCCGCCATCCGGTGCCGGCATCAGTGACACCAGACAGGAGACGCTGCGTCTGCCATCGGGGCGAAACACCATCTCACGGTCGTTGCAGCAGGGAAGGGTGAGCAGCGAACCCGATTGCGGCTGCAGCAACCGATCGATATGCGCATTGTCGGCATCTATTCCGGCGAAAATCTGCCGGGCGTAGCGATTCAGGGTTTTGATGCGGCCATCGCGATCGCAGACCACGACGCCTTCATTCAGCGTTTCCAGAATCGATTGCTGTTCGGCCAGCAGACGGCGCAGAGTCAGCTGTTGTCCAATCGCCTCTGCGGCGGCCTGGACGGTACCGAGCGTGTGAACATTAAAACTGTCGGGAGTGGCCGTCAGCGTCAGCACGCCGATCATCCGGCCGCTGGCATCACGAATCGGGGCCGCAGCGCACTGCTGGTTGCGTTCGCGTAGTGCCAGCTTCCAGTTTTCTCCGCTCAGCACATAGACCAGCCGCTGTTCGCGTAAGCAGCGTGCGGTGCAGTTGGTGCCCAGCACCTCTTCACGCAGGATGCTGCCGACCGGCGTCAGGTCGCTGCCGCAGTAGCTCAGCACCACGCCCTGCGCATCGGTCAGATTGATGTGGCCATCCGGATTATAGGCCAGCAGATTCTGCATCACGCTGTGCGCCACGGCGATCAGTTCACTGTTGTGGCTGAGAATGGCGGACACTTCATCCGGTTCTGGTGCGCTGTAGCTGAACCGGCCCGGATCAATGCCGCGCTGCCGGGAACGTGTCCACGACTGCAGGATGCTGCTGCGGATCCAGTGCGGCTGCTCATCCGCCACAAAGGCCTGCCATCCCTGCGCAAGCAGCTGTTCCCAGCGCGCCGCTTCGCTGCCTTCCGGCAGACTGAAAATTGCGTCGCTCTCTTCTTTATTCGGCAACAAATCATGCAGCGTCGGCATTGCACTCTCCGGGTCGGGATGAAATGTCCATTTTAATGACATGTTAAGTTGACATGTAAATTTTATTTTCACCTGAGAGCGGTTATCTGAGAGGTCGTTCACATAAAACCCAGCTAAAAAACTGGCACCTGTTTTGCAATCCTGACGCTAACGGCCACCTGTAAAAAATAACGGGAAAGTTAAAGCGTTATGCGAAAACATAATCTGAAGTTACTGCTGTTTATCTGTTCGATTGCCTCACTCAGTGGCGTCATTCTTGGCTATGACGCCTCGGTGATTTCCGGAGTGATTGAACCGTTAACAGAACATCTGGCTTTATCGCCGTGGCAAAGTGGCTGGGCTGTTTCAAATGTGATCCTCGGGTGTGTGGCGGGAGCCTGGTGCGTCGGCGCGCTCTCTGACCGGATCGGTCGTAAGCCGACGCTGGTGATCACCGCCCTGTTATTTACGCTGTCAGCGGTAGGGTCTGCGCTGGCCGATACCCTGACCCAGTTTGTACTTTACCGGCTGATCGGCGGGCTGGCCGTCGGCATGGCCTCGGCGATTACGCCGCTCTACATTGCTGAGATCTCACCAAAAGACTGGCGCGGCCGGATGCTTGGCCTGCAGCAGATGCTGATGGTGGGCGGGCAGGTGGCGGTCTATGTGGTCAACTATCTTATCGCCCGCGGCATGTCCCATGCGTGGATCGTCAGCGAGGGCTGGCGCTGGATGCTGGCGTCCGGCGTGGTGCCTTGCCTGCTGTTTCTGGCACTGGTGCCGTTCATGCCGGAATCACCGCGCTGGCTGGCGCTGAACGGTAAACGCGATCGGGCCCTGGCGGTGCTGACACGTTTATCGACGCCGCAACATGCTGCCCGCCTGCTGGCAGAAATCAGCGCTTCCGCCGCCAGCCACGGTGATGGTCATGCCCGCACCGGCTTGCTGCGGGATGCCCGGGCGCGCTATATCCTGCTGATTGGCTGTGCCATCGCCATCCTGCAGCAGATCTCCGGCATCAATATCCTGCTCTATTACGCACCGTCGCTGCTGCAGAACATCTCCTCCGACACTCAAACCTCCCTGTTCCACAGCATTTTTCTGGGAGTGGCGCTGCTGGCCGGTGTGGCCTTTTGCCTCAATGCGGTCGATCGCTGGGGCCGGACCCGCTTACTGCGCTGGGGGGCGCTGGGCTGTGCGCTCTGCCTGATGATGACCAGCTGGGCCTTTATTGCCCAGACCGGCGGGCTGCTGCCGGTGATCGGCCTGGTGGCGTTTGTGCTGATTTTCGGCATGTCGTGGAGCCTGGGCGCCTGGTTACTGATCTCGGAAATCTTTCCCAACCGAATCCGCGCCGTCGCAATGGGTTACGCCTTCTCGTCCATGTATCTGGCCAATTTTATTGTCACTCAGAGCTTCCCGATGATGAATCGCAGCAGCCTGTTGATGACCCACTTCCACGGCGCGTTTCCACTGATGCTGTGCACCGTCGGCTGTCTCGTGGCCTTCTGGTTCGTACAGCGTTTTCTGCCGGAAACCCGCGGCGTCTCGCTGGAGCATATTGAGCCGCTGATGTTATCCAAATCCCGTCGCTTTGCCGCTGAGGCACAGCAGACCTCTGAACCCTCTATCCAGCCTGACTGGGCAAACAATAAATAAACAGGAGCTGTTATGAATCATAAAACTGTGCGTGTGGGATTGATCGGCGCAGGCCGAATGGGCAGTTTCCATGCGGAGAATCTGGCACTGCGGGTGCCAGGGGCTAAGCTGACGGCGGTCGCCGATCTGCAGCCAGGTGCTGCGCAAAAGCTGGCGGACCGGCTGGGCGTAGAGAAAGCCTACACCGATTTACAGGCGTTACTGAACGACAGTGACATTGATGCGGTGGCGATTGCGACCCCGGCCCGTACCCATGCAGAGCTGGTCATTGCCGCCGCGCAGGCCGGTAAGCATATCTTTTGTGAAAAACCGATGGCGGTGACGCTGGAGGAAGCAGATCGGGCGATCGCCGCGGCAAAAACGGCGGGCGTGGTGTTACAGGTCGGCTTTAACCGTCGCTTCAGTGCTGGCTTTGCTGCCGCTATCCGCGCAGTAAAAGCCGGAGAAAACGGCACCACGCAACTGAGCCGCTCGGTCACCCGCGATCCCGCGTTACGCGATCCGGCGCCGATCCCGCAGTGGACCATCTTTCTTGAAACGCTGATCCACGACTTTGACACCTTGCTGCATTTCAACCCCGGCGCACGACCGGTTGAAGTCTATGCGCTGGCGGATGCGCTGGTACGGCCCGATTTCAAAGATAAAGGGCTGCTGGATACCTCGGTGGTGACCATCCGCTTTGATAACGGGGCGATTGCCACGGCTGAAGCGAATTTCCAGGCGGTCTACGGTTATGACGTGCGCGGCGAAGTGTTTGGCAGTAAAGGCATGTTGCAGGCGGGCAATATTAATCAGGATAACTGCGTGCGCTATCACGCCGACGGTATTGCGATAGCAACCTCACGGATGGACACCGATCTGCTGCGTGACGCTTACGTGGCGGAGATGGCCGAGTTTGCACACTGCATCCTGCACGGTGAGACGCCGCGCGCCACCGGTATCGATGCGCGGAATGCGCTGGAAATTGCGCTGGCCTGTATCGCGTCGGTGCAGCAGCACAAGCCCATCCTGCTGGGAGCACGCTAATGGCCAGTTATCAGCTCTCTGTCTGTGCCGAGATGGTGTTTCTCGATCTGCCGTTTATCCACCGGGTTGAGCGCATTCATGCGCTGGGATTTGGCGTCGAGATCTGGAACTGGGCTAATAAAGATATCGATGCGCTGGTAGCGACCGGTGCGCGTTTCACCTCGATGACTGGTTATCTGAGCGGTAACCTGACGGATGAGGACCAAATCGAACCGCTGCTGCAAAGTGCTGAAACGTCGCTGGCGATTGCGGAACGGCTCAACTGCCCAAGCCTGAATCTGCACGGCACCGGACTTGATGCCAACGGCCAGGCGGTCAGACCGGTTGAGGTGGTGACCGGAACGATGTGGCTCAAAGCGGCAGAGACGCTGGGCCAACTTGCCGCTCTGGGTGAACGGGCCGGACGCGTCTTTACCCTGGAGAACCTCAACCTGGCGGTTGATCATCCGGGGACGCCGTTTGCCCGCGCGGCGGATACCCTGGCGCTGGTCGAGGCGGTTAACAGCCCGGCGCTGAAGATGAATCTGGATCTCTATCATGCCCAGATTGGCGAGGGCAATCTGATTGAACTGATCCGCCGCTGTGGTCCGGCGATCGGTGAAATTCAGGTGGCGGATGTACCGGGACGGAAGCAGCCCGGCACCGGGGAAATCAACTACCGCGCCATTGCACGCACGCTGGCTGAAGTGGGCTATTCCGGCATTGTTGCACTGGAAGGCTGGGCCGAGGGCGACAGCGAGACGGCGCTGAGGCAGTTCCGCGAACATTTTACCCTGTAATCACTTCCCCGTCGGGTATTTGCCTGTTGCCCGACGGTCTATTAATAATAAAAACCTACAGGATTACCCTATGAAAACCAGACTGTTAGCGTTGTTTCTCGGTATGCTGGTCAGCGTGTCGGCCGGTGCGAAAACGCCAAAAATTGGCGTCGCACTGGCAAATTTTGACCTTAATTTTGTCTCGATCCTGCGAACTCAGATGGTCGGGGAAATCAAGACACTGAAGATGGACGGGCAGTTCGTGGATGCTAAGGGCGATGTTGCTCTTCAGGTTCAGCAGGTTGATGATTTTATCAACCAGGGTGTGGATGCCATTATTCTCAACCCGGTGGATACCCAGGGTGTGCAGCCGATGATCAAAGCCGCCCAGTCAGCAGGGATCCCGCTGGTGTTTGTTAACCGTAAACCGGAAGTCAGGTTGCCGGCAAATATGGCCTATGTGGGCTCAGATTCTGCGCTCGGCGGCGAGATGCAGATGGAAGCGCTGGCAAAAAAGATGAACTATCGCGGCAACGTCGCCATTCTGATGGGGGCTTTATCGAACGAAGAGGCGCGTGAGCGTACGCGTGCCGTAGAAGCGGTAATTGCAAAATATAAGCAGATGGCGGTGATCGAAAAACAGACCGCGCGCTGGCAGCGTAATGAAGCGGTGGATGTGGTCTCGGGCTGGTTGCTGAATCAGCGACCCATCGATGCCATCGCCGCCAATAACGATGAAATGGCGATTGGAGCAATTATGGCGCTGAATCAGGCGAAAAACAGTCATATTCTGGTGGCGGGCATTGATGGAACTCCGGATGGTCAGCAGTTTGTTAAAAACGGAAAAATGACGCTGACCATTTTTCAGGATGCAAAAGGGCAGGCGATCGGCGCGGTAAAAGTGGCAAAAGCGCTGCTGGATAAACAAAAAGTCGAAGAGCTGAACTGGATCCCTTACCAGACCATTACCCACGACAACTACACGGAATTTGCCGCGGCAAACCAGCCATAATATAAATTTAAGCTGTTGATATTAATGGTTTTTGAATCCATCGCCAGGCAACGCAGAGTTTGCCTGGCGCGTAACAAACCGTCCTGCTATGTTAATGCCTTTCCCGCCATTCTGTCACCTTTAGTGATTCTTTATATAAGCTGCCTTATACTGTGAGCAATTAGCTTAAATTCAGTGATTTCTTAATGATTTATATAATCGATGACAGTATTACTTATAATTCAGATGATTGTACGCTGACTCATCTTCCTACTGAGGAATCTATCAGTCTGAGCATCTCTTCCGGCCGCCTTTTTGAACGCCTGCTGAATTCAGAAGGGGAAATCCTGGCGCGGGATAACCTGCTGACAGAAGTGTGGGATAAATATGGCCTGCGCGGCTCGAATAGCAACCTGAATCAGTATCTCAGTATTTTGCGACGTGCGCTTGCGGCCTATGGCTGTGAAAATTTGATTATCACCATTCCTAAGATTGGGATACGCATAAACACAGAGATTAAGATTGAAACGCAGCCGTCACCCGCCATGCCTGTCGCGGAGCCTGAGCCCGATATTGCAGCCGAAGCATTAACGGTGGCACCGACTGAAAGCAGTCCGATAACACCTGAATCCCCACAAAATGTCATCAGTAAGCCCAGCCATTTTTCCCGTCGTGAACTCTTTTTCGTCTTTTTTTCGCTGCTTCTGCTCGCTGCCTGTGGCTATTACTGGTTTATCGTTTCGTCTGAACGATCCCTGGTCTCGACAACAATAAAATTGCCTGGCGGGTGTGACGTGGTGATATTAAAGGGGGTGGACGATACTGAACGGCAGTCATTGGATAAACAGTTGCTGGAGATTATTAAAGAAAATAATCAACCTTGTGATGCCAGTCGGCGCTTCTATTTTGATAATAATACGGCCTTTACGACCCGTAATTTTGGCCGGACGATTTTATCCTCCTGCAAGATTAACGGTCGCGGGGATATAATTTCATGTGACAACTTTTATTATCTCGACTGGAGGAACATTTGAAAAGGAGCATTGCATTTATTCTGGCGCCGGCCGCTTTGTTGCTGATGGTGACCGTTGGATTCGATTATTTCAGCTCCCGGATTGAGCCATTCCCCTTTCGCTGCTCGACCTTTACCCATTACGATCTGAGCCGAAACGAAGGAAGCCGGATAGAGTTTCAGTTAACCCAGGACTTACGCTTTGATAGTAAAAATTCTGGCTATCTTTTACTAAACGGGCAGGCCGTTGCAGATAGTAAAACTACGATTGTTAACCGCAGGATTGTCCTTTCCCGCGGCGAGAAGGTTGATTACGACACTTACCGCTACGCGATTAACGACATCGTAAGCGCTTCAACAGATACGACACCCGATGCGGTGTTCACTCTGTTGCTGGCGGAGCTGACACTGGACCCTTCTTATCTGCAGTTTGATGTCGATAAAATCGACGCACGTTCTTATCTGATTGGCGGGCCTCTCTCTTACCTGTTTACCTGCCAGCGTTACTGAGCATGAAGATCCCTTAGTGGCTTTGTCTGTTTTTCTGATAAAAAAAAGCCGCTAAAAAGCGGCAAAATCATGACAAGCATGAAACAACTGAAAAATGAACAAAGAAACGGGTATTGCCCGGCGGCTCGCCGGGCAAGGGTTAATTATGGGTCCTGAAACTGGCCAGCGTCCCGGAGAAGCCAGCTATCTCTTTGTCAGTTAACGGCCCAGGTTTCGAGATTGAAAAAATCAGCAGATCATCCATATCCAGGGTGAAAATAGCCTGCCTCTGGTATTGACGAATGTTATCAGGGCGTAAAAAATCATAGCTGATTAATATCCCATTAGTGACATTATTACCCAGCACCACCGGTTCATACGGCGCCTGATGCCACTCTTTTATTTGCTTTCTTAACATGCTGAGCTGGCTTTCAATATATTCTTCGATGCTGTTGTGATTGCCCAGCCCATCCCGGGAAAGGGTAATGGGAGGCAGGCCAGATCGTTTGTCAATCAGCGTGTTGATCGTTCTTTCACTGTATCCTTCAGGTAGCGTAATGGTGCCTTCGCTAAATTTGCACATGTGATTATTCATTCGGTCCTTCCATTTTTTGGCCATTGTCTGCACGGGAAAATAACTGCTCGGCAGTAATTTCGCTGATTTTACCGTTATTCAACATAACGATTCTGTCTGCGCTGCGGATAGTTTCCGGGCGATGCGCAATAATAATACGTGTGATATTCATTTTCTTAATGGCAGTATTGATCTGCGTTTCATTATAAATATCGAGGTGACTTGTGGCCTCATCCAGCACCAGAATTTGTGGATCGCGATAGAGTGCTCTCGCCAGCAAAATACGCTGTAACTGACCACCGGAAAGAAAGGAGCCCATATCGCCGACCAGGCTTTGATAATTCATTGGCATTTTCATGATATCGCCATGAATTTGTGCCAGCCGCGCCACGCGAGTGATTTTCGCCTGGTCAGGTTCATTATCAAAGAAGCTGATGTTTTCACTGATCGAACCCGAAAAGAGAATATCATCCTGCATGACACAACCAATGCGATTGCGGTGATGTTGTAAGCCGGTCTGCTTGATATCCAGACCGCCTACGCTGATCACACCGCTTTCGGGATGTAACAGACCGAGAATAATTTTGGCCAGCGTGGTTTTACCCTGACCCGACGGCCCGACAATAGCGATACTCTCACCGGCTTTAATAGAGAGGCTGACATCGTCAATGACCCAGGATTCGGTTGGCGCATAGCGAAAGCAAATATGCTCCAGCGCGATATCATTCGATGTCTGCGGTTCGTCATCGTGCTCGATCTGATGAGGACTGGCTTCGTCATTCGGCTCAGTTTCAGACAACACGATGTCTGACAGACGTTCTCCATGCATACGCAGCATACGGAAATCAATGATCGCATTGATCAAACCGGCACCACGGCTCATGAACTGATCTGAGAAGCTGATGAAGGCCGTAAGCATACCGGCAGAAAAGTTACCATCCAGAACCTGTAATGCCGCCAGCCACACCAGCACCACCCGGCCCACCGACCCCCTGTGCGGACCCAAACAGGATATTGAGCTTCTGCATCACTATCCCTTTATTGGTGCTATCCACCAGATAATTCATATAGGCGGCGAGACGCGGAACCTGCTTGTTGTTGGTTTTCACCGCCTGGATACCGCGTAGCGTTTCCAGCAGTGAGGACTGCGTGCGCGCTGAGCTGATGATCTGCTCTTCATTGGCGCGGCGCACCGGCTCGTAGGCCATGAAGCGCAAGATGCCATAAGCAATGAACAGCGCAATGACTAACCAGGCGAGTTTGGCGTTGTAGATAAACAGCATCATTACGGTGACGATCGACATCACCCCATCCAGCACGGTACTGATAAAGCGTGAAGTCAGCGTGCTTTGAATGGTATTAAGCGAACCGTAACGAGACAGAATATCGCCGACGTGACGCGATTCAAACCAGTCGAGTGGTAACTTCAGCATGTGCTGACAGACGTTGATCGTCCACTGTACGCTGAGCTGACTGGAGAACCAGGCCATCACCCATGAGCGCAGAGCGGAAATCATGGTCTGGAACAACGCAATCATGATGAAGCCAACCCCCAACAGGGTTAACAGCGAATAGTCGGCGGAGACCAGCACCATATCCATCACCCATTGCATAAAAAAGGGTGATAACACACCAAACAGCTCCAGTGAGATTGACAGGATGAGCACCTGAACGAAAGCGGACTTCACGCCCGTCACGCTGCCGACCAGCTTCATCATTGAAATGCTGGCTTTTTCCTCTTTTACTTCAAAGGTTGAAGAGGGGATCAGTTCCAGTGCCACGCCGGTGAAGGCTTTAGAGGCTTCTTTGAATGTCAGCTCCCGAACGCCGCGCGCGGGATCGTGAAGCGTAATTTTATTGCCGCTCACTTTTTTCAGCACAACAAAATGGTTGAGCTCCCAGTGCAGAATGCAGGGCATACGCAACTTAGACAGCTCTTCCAGGTCAACGCGCAGCGCGCGCGAACTCATATTCAGCTGTTGTGCCATCGAAATGACATTGGCAAGAGTGGCACCTTTGAGCGAGGTAGCAAACTTCCTGCGCAGAGTGATCATGTCGATCTCATGCCCATGATAGTTGGCAATCATGCCCAGGCAGGCGAGTCCACATTCGGTCACCTGTGACTGACGGATGACAGGCAGACGGTTAAACCATCTGAAATTAAGTTTATCTTTTAACAACACAGCACAGACCTTTTAATCAGAGCGAAATTTTGTGACCGAGCGCGAATAACGGCTCAAGGACCCACTCGTAAAGACGACGTTTATCGACGATAAAATCGGCGTCCAGCGCCATACCGGGTTTCAGCGGCTCATTTTGCATGTAGGCTTTGATAGTCTGTTTATCCAGCGCCACCAGTACCCGATATTGCTGCTCCTGAATGTTGCCTTTACCGGTTAATGTTGAGACTTCCTGAGGTGTCAGTGCCGTACGTGAAACTTCGATGACTTTGCCGTATTGCTGACCGAACTTCTGGTAAGGGAAGGCTTTATAACGCAGCACGACACGTTGTCCTGCCTGGATAAAACCAATAGATTGGGTATTCACCATGATGCGGGCCACCAGTTCACTGTCACTGGGCAGGATGGCAATGGCCGACTGACCTGCATTCAGCATCTGACCGTTTTTGATCATAATCATGCCGACGTAACCGCTTTTGGGGGCACGTAATTCAAAAGAACGTCGCGCTTCGTTTTCAACCAGTGACTGACGGTTATCTGCCAGCTGTCGCTCGATATCGTTACGTTTTTTCTCGTCGTCGAGCGGCTTCTCATGCAGTTGCTGCTGCGCCTGCAGGATTTTCTGCGCAATATCCAGCAGTTGCCGCTGATATTCCTGATAGCGTGCCTGGCCGTCGAGCAGCGTTGATTCCTGCTCTTCCACCTGGCGGCTTGAGGCGTATCCCTCGTTATGCATCGCTTTCAGCTTGGTCAGCTGCAAGCGCGCCAGCTCAACCTGCTTTCTGCGATGCGCTAACTGAAGCCGCAGTTGCTCTTGCTGCAATTTCAGGCTGCTGATCGTCTCTTTCAGCCCCTGCATCTCAACGTCATGCAGTTTGCTAAGGGTTTCCAGATCCTGCTGCAGACGTTCGCGCTGCGCGGCCAGGTTTTCTGAGACCACCTGACGCGTCTGACCAAATTGCGTCGAGACTTCAGATGAGAGCACCATCAGCACATCGCCTTTCTCTACGCGCTGGCCTTCTTTTACCGGGATATCGATAACGGTCGCGCTGACCGGAGGCGGAATAATCAACATGCCGTTTTTCGGTAATAACTCGCCGGTAGACGATTCATATTTGGTGTAGCTGCCAAAAATAAAGAAAAGTGTGGTCGCTGCAGTAATCACCACGACGATGGAAATAACCAGCCATCGGTAAGGTGGACAATAAAGTGCGACGGTACCCAGACTGCCGCGATTAGCAGCATCAAGTGCTTCCTGGCGAAAAAGTGACTGTTCCATTTAACTATTCATCATATGTAAGTGGGTTAACGGCACTGAAAGAAATTCAGCATGTCGATTGATAACGATCCGGTGCTGAGTGCCAGATTAAGCAGGGCGGTTAAATAATTCAGCCGTGCTTCAGCCTGATCTTTCAGCGCGCTGTAATATTTTTGTTGGGCATCCATTTCATCATTGACCGTACGAAAGCCCATTTCGCGCCCATACTTAACCGAGACGACTTTTTCGCGCGCCGAAGAAACCGCATTTTTTTCCGCATCAATAAGCGCCTTGCCATTTTTGAGGCTCAGCCAGGCAGAACGGGTGTCCTGAACCGCTTTGCGTTGCGCTTCGATGGTGCTGTACCTGGAGGCCTCGCGGCGATAAGACGCTTCAAATGATTGTGACAGCTGACTGCCGCCGGCAAAGAGCGGAACGGAGACGTTTACGCCGTATTGCAGGTTATTACTTTTCGAGTTGGTGCCGAAAATTGCATCGTAAAGGAAGTTCTGGTCGTTATCGTTGCGGCTCCAGTTTTTGCCATAACTGGCATAAAGCGACACCACAGGCATGTGAGCAGCATCGGCAGCCAGCACATCGGCATCGGCCTGGTCGTGCTGGAACATCGCAACTTTGATATCGGTGTTGCGCTGCTGACTGGCGCTGATCGCTTCGGTTAGCGTGGAGTAGGGCGTTGAATTAAGGCACTGAAAATTAACCGGCTCCAGCGTATCCGGATTGACGCCGGATAATCGGCGAACCGCTTCACCGGCAAGCAGTAACTGATTGCTGGCTTCAATTTCTTTGGCCTGAGCGATGGCATAGTTCGCTTTCGCCTCATCAACTTCTGTACGCGTATTTTGCCCGTTACTCAAACCCGCCTGAAGCTTGTCCATTTGCTGTTTGAAGTTATGGCTAGCGGCCTGTGCGGCCTGTAAGACTTCCTGCTGATAGAGCACGGTAAAATAAGCATTGGCAACGGTACCCAGCAGTTTTTCCTCTGCCTGACGTGCCTGTGCTTCGGCGGTGTTGGCAATCGCGATACCTTTACGCCAGCCCGCATACTTACTCATATCAAACAACGGTTGCCTGACTCGGACATCATAGTTATGCGAAGTGACGCCGCTCTGGTATTTCTTATCGGGTTGCTCCTGGCGATCCCAGCTTCCTTCAAGCGTGAGCGTCGGCAGCATTCCTGACATTCCCTGCCAGTATTTTTGTTTATCTGCTTCGCTGGTTTGCTTACTCGCCTGTAAAGCCGAGTCATAATTTAATGCGGCCTGTGCAGCCTGCTGCAGATTTGTGGCATGCACATAAACAGGCATACACATAAACATCAGCATGAGTTTATTTAATTTATGGATTTTCATGTTTTTCGCTGTTTCAAAAAATTAAATGCCTGGGTTAAATTAATTCCTGGGCAAAAACATACTTTATTAGATCTGTATTTGAGTGCAGCTGTAGCTTGCGCATCGCGTTATATTTTTGCGTTGCGATGGTGCTGACGCTGCGCTTACGTATTTTGGCGATATCCATCAGGCTGTAGCCCATCGCGAATAAACGGATGATTTCATTCTCTGAGGGAGACAGCAGACTGTTTGTTTTGCTGGCTTGGGTATCAAGTGCCAGGTGTTTCATTTTTTCTGAATAATAAACCCCCTTGTTGGCTGAATATATCCATCGAAAAGCCTCAATCAGCTGCCTGCGATCGTCACGTTTACTGATAATGCCCTTGATAGGAATTTGCAATACTTTATTCAGAATAGCCTGGCTGGTCTGAGCGGTGAAGATAATAATATTAAGGTCAGGCAACTTCTTATGAATCTCCTCAATTTTATTGACGCCGTTCAAATCATAACGCTCAAAGCTAAAGTTAAAGTCTGTAATGAGTATGTCTGGGGCATCCTCCTTAAGGTTTAATAGTAAATCCTCTTTATCAACCGGATAAGCGTTAATTTCGTGCTGAACGAATTCGGTTGATAAAATTGACTGGACTGAGTAAATAATGAAGGGGCTCTCATCAGATACACCAATCCGTAGCGTATTTTTTCTTTGGGGCAAATCCACTGACGAATCCTTTGATCAGTTAGAGATGATTGAAATGGCAGGGCTCCGAAGAGCCTTGCCGGTATTTTTACTGATAACTCAATGTATAAGTTGCTACTGCATCCGCCGTTCCCGGGCTCACTTTCTCAGCAGTCTGATAATAACGTGCATATAAAGGCACAGTAATTAACGCAGCAGACAAAGGATAGGAGGCAACGTTAAAGGGTGACGCCAGCGCAACGGGTTGCTGATTTTCATTCAGTATCTGAACGCCAACGCCGGTCGCGGTTGAGGTTGTATTCAGTGCAACGACACCTGCATCTGACAAACCGCTGACCGCATCGCCGTCGAACTGCATCATGACTTCAAAGGTGCCTGATAGCAGTGATTCACAGTTTAGCTGAATATCAAAAGGAATCGCATTGCTGGTCTGTCCAATGCCAGCACCTAACCCGCCACTTTTACTGACTGAATAACTGCCCAGTGGCACCTGTTGGGTAGTATTTCCGGCCACAGAACAGGTTTCATCTTTTACCGTAATCGCATTATTCCTGAGGTTGCTGGCGATGAAAGCTTCATCACTTCCCGTTACTAACGATCCGATCTGAAATAAGTTCAACGTCGTACGTGGTGCCGCGGTCAGTGATGAGGAGGTACGCACGATCTTATAAGGCACATTCAGCGTAAACTCGGTGTAGTTATTCAGTACTCCGCCGGTTGTGATACCCGCATACTTGTCAACCATCTGTCCGGTGGCGATAGTCCCTGCTTCGTTGGAATATTCACCCCCATAACCCAGGTATAACGTTAACCCATAACCCAGCGAACCCTCGGCGATTGACAGCCGTTTAAAATAAACTTCTGTGCTAAGCCCCTCCTCGGGCCATGTCGTGAGAATATTAATACCGCACTGTACATCAACTGTTGCACTGCCTTCATAAACGACTGTACCGATGGGGACAGCCGATGAGAGGGTAATCCCCAGCGTTCTCAAATCGATTGCGGCTGTGGTGAACGGCGCTCTACAGGTTAATTTTATATCATCAGCAGCGCGGGCACCGGTTGCGGTAACGACAACAATATTGATTGCCAGCATAACCAGAGCCAATACGCTCGTTAATTTTTTTAAAATATTAAAAAATATCATAATAGTTCACCCAATTAACCCTGGCTGTCATTGTCGTTTATGCTAGTTGAAACATAACGAACAGGTTGATTCTGATCGCTGTTACATGTCGTGGTTAGCCTTGCCAGCGATTTATTTTCACTCGCCTGCACTGCGCCCGATTCTAGGTTCACCAGACAATTATCCGTCGGTGCTTTACCCCATGACACATGCAGACGGCTGACATCTTTATTCAACCTGACGTAAATTTGGCCGCCTTGTGAAACGGTTGTTATCAGGTTGCCATTTTCATCATTAACTGATGCTCCAAATGGCAGCGCGTTACCGTTCGGCTGATTAGCGCGAATCAACAGTGGCTTACCTTTCGTTGTTTTATAGTCAAGTCTGACTACCGCGCCCTCAACAGGAATTATGCGTTGTTGAGTTGCTTCCAGTTCGACATCAAGCGGAATACCTTTCGGATCTATTGCCAGTTCGTTTATCCGGTAAGGGTTAAGATTTGGCACAATGGCCCTTCCACTGCTGTTAAGCACAATGTTCGGATAACCCAGTACCCGCGCACCGCCGGCATCTTCTGCGCTTACCACGGCATAGGTAGATGACTGATAAGCGCTGAACGTCAGACTGTCCGGTAACGCTACGATAGTGCCGCTGGCGCCACCTGATGCCGAATAGTAGTTTTCACCCTTGGTATAAGATGCTGTCAACGTGCTGTAAGGAGAACGGTATTGTCCGCCAATCGAGCCCGATTTATTGTTATCAATATCACGCGCGACACCAACGTTATAGTTAAATTGGTTTTGCTCGCCTAAAACGCCATTAACTCCCGTTTGGGCGTTGACCCCATCTTTAGTATGGGTCGCACTTCCAGTTAAATTGTGCCTGTTATCGCTGCCTAAAGGCACAGAGAAGTCGAGTGATAATTGTGTATCGTGTCCGCCGGTTGAATATAATAATCGGTTCGCGGAAATTGTATAGGATACTCGCCCAATTGTATTATTGTACCCCAGCTGAAATTGAGTGTTGGTACCGGTATCATTCCAGTAGTTTTGAACGAAACCAGTAAGATAGAGACTCCCAAATGAATCTCCAAAATTTTGGCTGGCGGTCATTGAAAAACGTTGCTTAGGACGTGAAAGATAATTGACAGTGCCATTTCTGCCATTCTTTTTATAATAGTTGTTAATTTGCAATGCGTTATCAAAGCTGTAATAGCCAGATGAGGAGAATCGGTAGGCTGCCAGGGTAAAGTTAGTATTCGTTTGAGAGACTTTCTTACTGTAGGTCGCCCGGTAACTGACACCCTGTTTCTTTTCATCACCATATTTTGTTTGTGCACCGGTGATGTCCAGAGAAATGGCGCCAATCGGAAAACCAAACGCACCACCCAGTAACACGGACGTATAGTTATCTGATCCCAGAATACCGGAATAACCGGTCAGACTATTAGTGAAGCCATGCTGGATGGTGCCCTGATACACCGAAGGGGTGTAAACCATATTATCGCGGCGCGATACGCCGCCGGTCAGGGAATAGTAGGTCATGCCTGGGCGTTTCAATCGCGCCATGGCTGCGTAAGGCACTGAGAAACGCGTTTCACTGCCGTCAGCTTCTTTTACTGTGACGTCTAAATCACCGCCGTAACCAGTAGGATAGAGATCGGTAATGTTAAACGCGCCAGGTGAGACGGTCGTTTCGTAAATTTTGTTGCCGTTCTGGCTCACTGTGACCTGAGCATTCGTCCGGGCTACACCACGGATTTCTGGTGCATAACCCCGTTGTGAATCGGGCCACATCTGCTCAACTGTTGAAATCTGGGCGCCACGAAAGGAAAGAGTATCGAAGATTTCACCACTGGTATTGCCTTCACCTAACAGTAAACGCGATTTCAGTTGTGGAATGTCACGCTGTACGTAGGTGTTGATGTCGTCATAATGATGATCTTCGCGCCCCTGCTGACGCCGCCAGCTGAGTGCGCCATCGTGACGGAACATCCAGCCACCCAGGTTGAAGCCCGCCAGCGCCCGGCCATAAAAAGAATCATATTCACGACCGCCGCTATAAACAGAGCGATAATAGTTAGTGTTATAATTAAGAGTAAGCGCAGTTTCACCTTTATCCCAGAACTCAGGTGCAACATAGCCGCGCGCAGAACGCAGAAGATAGATTTGCGGAATGGAAATATCCATTTGCATATCTGCGCTATTTATTGCAGCATTACTATTATCGATAACGTCTTCCAGTGCCAGGCACTGTTTTCCGGCGCGTAATTCTTCTGCTTGTTGCGAATTAAAAACGCTGTCTTTAATTGACAGGTTTTTTACAAGCTCGTAGGAAAGGCAGGCTTTAGTCTCGTTTCCTTCACGTACGACACGAACGTTGTCGCGGCTGACCTGACGGCCATTAAGAAAAATATCTAATGTGTAAATGCCCGGGTCAATTGGGTTACCATTTGCATAACGAGACACATCAACTTTCACCCCTGGCAAATGTTTTACAAAGGATTCGTCGAAGTCATAATTATCCTCAGCCAGTGCTGGGGTTGTTACAGCGGTAAGAAAAAGCGCTAAAAAAGAGCGACAAAAATGTCTGCCCGCTGGTTTATTTACAGAGACTGTCCTTGCCATCATAGTTACCCTTAATTATCACTACCAAAATTATTGGCTGATCAGGCCTTCTGCATCCCGTGCTGCGCCAAAATCATCCAGAAACTGGTAATGGAATGACGATTTTATTTGATTTACGTTAGCCCCTTTCAGGGTGAAATCTTTACTTCCGCCTGGGGCCAGCATGTCTCCCTTTTCACTTACTACTTTATGACCAGCAGTATCTTCTGCTGTAATTAGTGCCACATTAACGTAATAGGGGGAGTTATTAATTGCAGTTAATTGATTGCTTTTATTACCTTTACGCCAAACCAGTGCAGTCGCAGCCTCTGCTGCATCTTTGGAGTTGAGCGTAGTGGGACGATAGAAAAGTTTGATGCGGCTCCTTATAGCCATTTGCAGTTGGTTTTTATTCGCGAGACTTTTATCCTTCGGTGGGATATCCAGTACGTTTAGCCAGAATATTGATTCTTTATCTGTGGGGAGGTTACTGCCGGTATAAACAATTCGTAAGGTTTGCCCTTTATTGGCTTCCATGCGAAAAACCGGGGGTAATAAAACAAAGGGAACGTTGATCTTATCCAGTGGCTGATTAGGATCACCAGCATCAATCCATGACTGGACCAGAGCAGGCCGATCGCCGCGATTATCCAATCGTACCGTTACTTCTTTTTCTGAAGCAGGGTAAACAACCCGGGTGCCGATGATAGTGACACTGGCAAGAGCTGGCGTGGAAAAAACGCACGCAAGCAGCAATGATGCTATGAAGTTAACGCTTTTTTTTTTCATAATATTACTGGATTTAACAAAGAGGAAAAGAGGTGGGAAGACGGTGTCTCCCCACCATAATCAATTAGAGGTAATTGATTGAGTAAGTTACAGATGAAGCAACGGTACCTGAAGTTGCAGCAGCGGTAGCGAAGTACTCAGCGGCATAAGTCAGCGTTGCTGCACCGGCTGCCAGTGTTGCAGTCACTGGTGAAGTTGTCTGAGCGGTGCTGCCCGCGTTCAGAGCATTGCTTGCGTTATCCAGCAGCTGCAGTTCAACGTTTTCTGCAGTACCGGTGTTGTTCAGACGGCCATTGGCGTTAACGTTAGAGCCTTGTTCAAAATAAGCATAAACGTCACCAGTCTGAGTAGAGCAATCGCTCAGATCGATAGTGAAGCGGGTGCTTCCAGCGGTCTGTCCTGAAGTTTTCAGCAGGCTTGAAGAGACGGTTGGCAATACTACGGTACCGGTGCTGGTGCCGCCGTTGACGCTAACAGTACAAGTCTGGCTTTCGATCTGACCGGTGAAATTGATGGTGCCATCAGATGCTTCAGCTGCATTAACCTGAGCGGCTGCCAGCAGCAGACCGAGAGAAATCATAGAAACCTTTTTCATATACTTTCCTTTGTATAAAAAATAAAAAGATGAACTGCATTAACAATGAGTGATTGCTATTGGTTGCAATCACTCACATCGGATTTACAGAAGGAGATCACTCCGCCCGTAACTTAAAAAGCAAACAGGCCAAAGGCGACTGCTGCGACAACACTTACAATGCCCATGCCAAAGGCCTGGCCACTAATTGGATTGGCCGCCGGAACTTCTTCCGGACGCGTCCATTCGGTGGTCTCTTCCTGAGAGGAAGCGTTTATGCTTTTAAAAAAGTCGAGGATCAACGAGGTTAATGAGCCGCCGCTGACATTTTGAATCTCACTCTCTTTTAATTCGCGCATGATTTACCTTAAACAGAAACAGGTTTAACGTTGAGATCAAACTGATTTTCTGTAACCTGGTTGAACCAGGCAGCAGTTGTATCCCAGCCATTCATTGCACCGTACAGTGCACCATCAACCAGGCCAAGAACGCCACCAACGATAAAACCAACGCCAGCAGAGATAATACCTAAGCCTAAGACACCACCAGTGCCGCCACCGCTTATGCCCCATTTAAGGCCAAATGCAGTCAGACCAGTAGCAGAACCCACCACTACGGCACCAATAAAATCAAAAAAACCAGCACCAGAAACGTTCTGAACTTCAAAAGATGTTAACTCTCTCACTTATTTATCTCCCTAATATTAATTGTTGCTGCTGTATCAACTGAGCTGCGCTATTAAATGGATTAATCCGAACGAATTAAATAGTAAAGTATCCATAATTTATTTTTTCGTTTGCAAATTAGATGAAACTCCAGATGTTCGATTACAAATATTTAACCTGAATTGTAATGCTGCGATAATAATTTCTTTTTTGTATGAAGTTAAAAATTCCCATCACTGCCTGGCTTTTTAATCTTTAGTGTTATTTAAGAATTAAATTAATAGCTGAGGATCATGTAGCGCTGCCTCAGTCGGCAAGCTGAATGAATGTATCAGTAGCCGGACGACCAGAGCCTGTCCGCCTGGCTGGCTATATTCCGCCTCTCTTACAGAAAGAGGGCAGATAAGCCTCTCACTCTATTTCTGGAACTAAAACCTATTTAGTAGCTAATAGATAGAATAAAAAACTATTTATTGAGTATTTTTATATTTAATTGTCTGTTTTGGCACTGGCGTGATTAAATTTACTGGCACTGAGCTGATGTGAGGAGTCAATTTTTTTAGCGAGTATTAACATTGATTCCAAAATTGAGTTTCATATTTTATTTGTGCTTTTTAGATCATGTTAATGTGAAATTCATTGTTTCAATTCCGGTGTGGATAACATTAGTTATCATATGGATATGTAAAAACCAATTTTTAGGAAAAAAGTTATAACGCAATCAGGATGTCTCTGTTTGGTGGATATATGATCTGATAAATAAGTTTTTAGCAGTGTATGGTGTGGTTGTTTTCGTTGTTGCTGGATTTTAATCCTACCTTTTCGCTGGTTTGTGGGATTGAATTTTACTGTGCTGATTTTATTATAGCGAAACCGATAATACTCTTATCCCTAACTGAGGATTTAGAGGGGTAAATAGCTATAGAAATCGCTTCACCAGGAACAAGCAAAGAGAACAGCGCAGACTGGTTTTTTTATAATTTAAATAGTGATCACGGGCTGTCCAGTATCGCCTTGTGAATCAATTGGATTGAGTTAATCGATATGTATAGAGTGACTGAAAATCATGAGCGAATCATCGATGCATTAGCGGGTTACACCCAAATTGCTAATCCCGATGAGATATCGCGTGGAAAGCGCCGCTATCATTTGACAAAAGACAATGTTCGCCGGGTAATGTTTATTCTGGACGGCGATTTTTTGCTAAAACTAAAAGGAGAAAATAAGGTCCTTAACATCCTGTCAGCACCTGCCGTGGTCGGCGTGACACCCGCACTGGATGAACCACCGATCTATCTTGAAAGGGTTGATTATGGGAAAGTCAGCTTTATCGACTATGAAAAGTTCTGGATGTTGATTTTTGAAAAGAATCTGTTTAATGATGCAATGTCTATTCTCTCCGGTCAGTATTCTGACCTGATGAATTATATTCAGTTGCCTAAAAGCAACTCTTACGATGAGGTGCTGTCATTAATCGGTCGCTGGAAAAAACTGCCGCCACACCTGAAAAGACGATTTTCAGCACTCTACTTAATTGAGCACAGCTCGCATCTTTCCAAGAGCTCCATCTGCCGGGTCTTAAAGGATTTGAAAGAGAAAGGTGAACTGGAGCTGGTTAACGGTAAATTTACCTAGCAGGAAAGTTTCATGCTCGGAAATCTGGATGTTAAAGGGAAAAACATGGATGTTAAGATCATATGCAAGGATGATAACTATTATTTTAAATTTGGTATATCTGAGCTGATAAAAGAAGCATTTCTCTTCAGCGCCAACGTGGGGTTTTTAAACGGTTTTGATAGTGAGAATCTGACAAAAGCGGACATAATCATCATCAATGTTTCGCAATGGCGACTCTATATGTGTCAGCCAGCCTATCAATACAGAAAAAAAGGCAGCATATTGTTGGTCTTTACCGATCAGCCTGACAAAATTATTCCTGAAGAACTGCCGGTCTGCTATCAGTCATTAACCGTGATTGCATGGACAGAATCAGTAAAAAACATCAGGGATAAGATAACCAAAGCCTGGCTGCTTGCGCATGACGAAAATAAAAACGGCTACCAGCCATCCGATTGCACAAGATGCCATTTTTCCCGGATTTCCCTGGTGCAGCTGCAGGTGATGAGTTTTTTGAAGAAAGGGAACAATGTCCGGCATACGGCAAAGTTTCTCGGGCTTTCAACTAAAACGGTATACGCTCACAAGTATAATGTAATGAAAAAGTTTGATATTAAGGGTGATTATGAGTTCCACTCTTTTCTCAACTCAATTTCATTAATTGAATTATATAAGGGTGTGATAAACGATGAGTAGAGGGCAGGGCGATGAGATGCGAGTCAGCCTGTAAAATCCCGCTATGCGAAAAAAGTAAATTTTTCTCAGTTTGATATATTTGATCTATTTTTTGTGTGAGCCAGTTATGAACAATGAATCTCAGAAAAAAACCATCATTATCTCTATCCCCATCAGGCCATTTTGGCACTCATTATTGGTATGGTGGTTTTTTTGATGAGTTATCTCTACAGTCACTATGCAGTGGCTTCACCCTTGCCGGTTATTCCTGCTCCCGGTACGCATGCGCAGCTTATCGTGTATCGGGTAGATGGCGATACATCGCCTGCGTCAAATAAGGTGGTCAATGTATTTCTTAATAATCAATACCATACGAGCATACTTCCGCATAATCGTGCGGTAAAGCTTATCCTTTGCCCTGGTGCAGGATCGCTTGATATCTCGATAGGTCAGCTTGACCAGCATCGCTTTGGCCGTTCTGAAAATCTGCCGGGTAGCTCAACCACATTTCAGGCGGGAAAGCGGTATTTCTATCAGATTGCATTAAATAGTCAGAACGCGGTCACGGCACGCTGGGTACCCGAAGAGGAAGCAGAAAAAGCGCTGTTTAACGTCGAACCACATTTGCTGACGCTGTTCAGCGTTGCAAATGAACACTGCCTGACCTGATCTCTCTGGCGGAGACAGAAAGTCAGACACTCTACAAATTTAACAACGCTGAGTATGAGTAAAGGATTGCGCGAACAGAATCCGGGCGCAGACTATTCATTTCCTGTCAGCGAAAAGCGACAACGCATTACTCTTTATCATCCTGATTCGCGGCAGCAAAACCGCGCGATGACACCCTATCCGCAGCACCAGAGGCCTGAGCAGCAGGGAAGGCCAGCCAGCATTTTCATCCTCCAGGTATGCCTGCTGCCGTATCAAATGATGATGATTACGCCGCGATTGTGACCTGGCAGTATAATCCTGATTAATGCCGTTAAGTCGTTTGCCAGCGCTGTTGATTAAGGCTGAAGAGGCGTATGCCGGCACGCAGATCAAAAGGGAATTACGATCCTGTGTCGATGCAACCTCAGTTAACTGAGCCATAACCTCAGGCTAAGCGGAAGCGGCAACCGTGCATTACGACACGGCCGATTCGTCAGCAATCAACGCTGTTCATTGATGAGGGCGTGGGTTGCCGCAACTGCAGCATAAGAGCCTGTACAGGCGGCTTCGGAACAGGAAATCTAAATCTTCATGATGGGTCGAACAAAGCCAGCATAATCACTGGCTTTGTTTATTCTGAACGGAGGCGTTATTGAATAATAACGACCCGATCGACATCAATTTCAGTCTGGCCATCGTCGCGATCAATTTCACCGTTTATCCGGACCTTTTTACCCACCAGATAGTGATCATCGTCATCATCATCCTCGTCAATATCAATCCGAATGCGGCCAGTCGAATCTTTAAGCCAGTAGTGATCGTCATCGGCACGTCCGGTAATGGTGCCGGTGAGCGTAACATGCCGGTCATCGCGCATTTTTTTCGCCTCAGCCACCGAGACCTGCTGACTGGCGAAAGCCGCCGATGAACCTATTAAGGTAAAGATCACCAGCAAGGTTTTTTTCATTTTAAACTCCTGTCGTGAAGAATTTAGCGTCCTGAGCTAAGAATGTCTGTTAATTAAAAGCTGAAGCGATAACCCGCATTAATCTGGCGCTGATTGAAACGGTTACCATCAACGAGATCCGCCTCCATAAACAGGGTATGATTACTGATCTGAGCGCTGACGCCGATGCCGTTATTCCAGCCATTTCCTTTAAAGGAAAGATTCTCTCGTGAACCATTCAGCGCATAATGTGTATCGCCCGAAAATTCGCGCATCATTCCGGTTTTGATATAGCTGTTGAGCTTGTAGCCGCTTTGGTGCATCTCATAGCCTGCCAGCACACTCGCCCGGCCGAGTACAGACTTGTAGTTCGACAGGCTGATATTCAGTCCATTGGATGCCCGAAGCGAGCTACTATCCTGATAACCTGCTGTCATCTGCAGCTGCGGTTCCAGATAAAAGCCGTTAGCATTTTCTGAAAAAATGAATTTTTTACCGGCCTCCAGCGATACGCTGAAACCGTATGACGCTGCTGTACCTGAAACCCGATTATTCTGTGTGTCTTTGACACTAAACTGATTTTTGAAACGATTAAATTTCACCACTCCATCGACATAGTAGCCCTCATCATTCATCCAGGTACTGTACATACCGACATGACTGGATCGGGTATTACCGTCGCCGTCTCGATAGTGCGGAGAGCCTTCGGTCACACCCATAAACAGACCTAGATAAAGCGGAATTTCGTCCGAAACGCGTTTATCTACGCCAAACTGATAACCGGTATAGTTCAGGCTGAAGTTACTTAATTTGCCACTCGCAAAACCGCTGAAACGGCCATCAATGCCGCGCAGCCAGACATTGCCGGCGGTTTTACCCTGACGAACGTCACCCATACGCTGCATCAGCGTTTGGGTTTCGGCGTAATTCATCAGATAACCAATATTGAGGAAATTCGCACCGGCATTTGCAGTACTGCTAATGACTGACGGACCACTGGCTGCAGGCGCTGTACCCGCCGGGGCAGCAGGTGAAGCACTGCTTTGATCTCCGGTTTTGTCCGGTTCTGCTGCAGTATTATCTGCCGGAGAGGCTGGCGTTATCGTTGCGTTATCCCCAGGCGTGACCGGCGCGGTTGCCCCATTATCCACGGGATCGACCGGCGTGACTGCTCCATTATCTGCGGGATTGACCGGCGTGACTGCTCCATTATCTGCGGGATCGACCGGCGTGACTGCTCCATTATCTGCGGGATCGACCGGCGTGACTGCCCCATTATCCGCGGGATCGACCGGCGTGGCCTCAGCATCGTCGGCCGGCGTCTCGGCTTCCGCTTTTGGCGAGGAGAGCACCCAGTTAGTATCCTGCTGATTGACGGTATAAACATAACCGCCCAGTTCAACATCTGAATCCCCTTTGAAAGTCGCGACGCCGTCGGGCGTTTCGACGACGGTCAGCACTTCATTACCGGTCGTGACGGCACTGCCGCGGTTCTGAATGAGCAGCGTGTAATCACCCGCGCTGCTTTCAGTAACCACGACTTTATCGCCAATATTATTAACGCCATCCCCGTCACCGACAATATCAGTCCGTAACGCAAAATTACCGCTGCCACTCAGGTTAGCCACCGTCAGCGTGGAGTAGCTGCTGTCGTCGGTGGCGGCGGTCAGATCGACCAGGGAATTGCTCATTTGCAGATTGTCGAGCACAGAGTCGCCTGCAACGCGCCATTCGCTATCAGTCAGATTGACATTAAGGTGGCCGCCATTGACGTTGTCGCTGTTAGCGCTGCCTGACCAGAGTGAACCCGAGGCGAAATTGAGATCGATCAATCCTCCCAGCGAATTAACGCTGCCGGTAATCGCCATCGTTCCGTCAGCATTAATCACGCTGGGTGCATAGCCCTCATTATGCTGAGTCGCCATCGCAACCCCTTCAGGCGATCCCATATCAATGGTCAGATCACCCTGAAGATTAACCTCGCCTTCAGCCATGGCGTAAACCCCGATGGTACTGTCCGGTAAACCGGTAATTGTCAGGTTTTCGCCGTTGATCTGCCCGCCCAATGCCCACAAGCCCAGACCCAGGGTATCGACACTGTTAATGGTAATATCGGTATTCAGCAGGTTGACGGTCGCGCCAGCTGACTGTGAAGAGGCGCCATAAGAACCCGCCGACTGCAGCGTATTGCGTTCTGTTTCAGTCCCAAGGTAGTTGACCGTGGCGCTATCGCCCATTGCCACGATAGCACCGGTCTGCGCCGAGAAAATCACACTGCCCGCGCCAACATCGGCAAGCCCGTTTCCTCTGACCGACAGGCCAGCTGATGCCGTACCCGAGGTACTGATATTGAGGTGATCGGCGGTTAAAGTACCCAGGCTCCAGATGCCAACGGAAGTCTCGCCGGTGGTGATGATGGTTGAATTGCTGCCGAGATCGACCGAGCTGTCGGCCTGAATGTTAATACCCTGAGAGCTGTCGCCCAGCGTTTTAATCGTGAGGTGATTTGCTGTTACCAGGGGAACGCTGTCCGTGGCCTGACCGGTAAAGGCATCAATCTGCACGGCATTGCTGCTGGTGCCATTGGTCTGAATGGCACTGTCATTACCTAAACCGGCCTCTGTACCATAGCCGGAAACATGCAGGCCAATTCCGTTATCGCCCTGCGTCGATATTTGCAATTTTTCTGCTGTCAGGGTGGAGGCATTCTTCACCGTTACGCCATCAGCGAATCCACTGCCACTTCCTACGGCGGTCACCGAACTTCCCGTGCCCAAATCAGCACTGGACTGATTACCGGTAAGTTCGATCGCGCTGGCGGTTTTACCCGATACGGTGACAATTAACTTGTTGGCGTGAAGATCGCTGTTTGCACCGTTCAGAAAAATGCCCTGGGCAAAATGATCGACATCGGTAACGCTGACGGTGCTGCCACTACCGGTTTCTACCGTACCGGCAGTGCCGTTTGGCACCAGAATACCGTAGAGTCCGCCATTCAATGTCTGGTCGGCAATCAGTGTCGTACCATCCGGTAAGGTAATATCGCCTCCCGTCTGGCTTCCTGTCACTGCCGCATCGCCGATGCCCGGCATCACGCCTACACCACCGGCTAGCATCAGCATTTTTGCGAGCCTGCTCATTCTGAATTTATTATTCATACCAGTAACTCTTCCTTAAGATTTTATTGATGACTTAGATTCAGCTCAATTGATCCAGGCACCATCAGGGAATGATTAAACGTATTGAATAAGCTTCATGTATTAATAGCGGTCATGTTAAATGAAATCATATAATTTACGACTTCATCTTTAATGAAAACGACAGGATTATGCCGGGCAGCGCTGAATTATGTAAAGAAGCTGAAAGTCTCCGCTTTTAATCAATCGTTACATAAATGAGCCTGTCTGATGAGGTTCCTCTTTGAAATTAAGGTTATGCGACTCTGACAAAGTGGGTATTCCTGTTAAAAAAAATCACACGCATAGTTTTTTGACTATATTTATAATCGGAAGCTGTGAAATTCTTGTCGATAAAGTCAGTTAACAGCGGGTGATTAATCACCTGTTTAATCTTGACCTGATAAAATCAATCCGTTTTTTGACATGACAAGGCCATGACAGGGTCATTAATTAACTAAGAGTGTGATTAACCTTTTCCACTAACAGTGATGATGACTCAAGAGACCGTTCCGAAACTAGTGGCCTGCGTCTGAGTCAGTGAAAAGAACAAACGCATGAACAACTGGAAAAGAGGTGATTAATGCAGCTGATTAAAATGAGTGTGGCTATTTTCGGGGTACTGACAGCGCTGCAGCTCACGGCCTGCGCACAAAAACCCGCAGCGCCTGAACGCATTGGCATGGCGAATCCGGCGACAAACTGGTGCATTAAAGTGGGAGGTACGCCTTCACAGGTGAACACGGACGCCGGGGTTGTTGGATATTGTACGTTACCCTCCGGTGAGCAAGTCGAGCAGTGGACACTCTACCGCCAGGCGCATCCTGCTTCCACGCCTGCGAAATAATCCGCGCGCTGCATGAGGCTGGGTCCAGAATGCGGCTCCGCTTCCACGCCTGCGAAATATCCCCGCATAAGCCGTCCGGTCAGATCAACCTCATTTCTGACTAACGGCTTGTTTTACCGCTTACACAGGAAATTGAGCGGTAAGTAACCCGCGCCGTTTATACTGCTCACCGCCCCGTTACCTCTCCTCGTTATCCCTTCATTAACCGCCGCGCTGATCTATCATCACGCTGGGCAGAACCGTTATCCGCGCAGAGCGGAAAATGGCAACGTCAGGCGCTGAAACTGGCGCTGATGATGTTACGTCAATGTGATGGATGTTATTCAGAATCGATGAGGCAAAGAGCAGAATGCTGTGAAAATAAATTGCCATCATGACAATACGCAGCTAACAAACTTAAATTAATGTCAATAGAAAATATCTGAATTGATGTTTGTTTATTCTCCGCCGGAAAGGCTGACTCAACAATACATAACTTTGCCTTAAAAAATAGATTTTTTCTAATCGCTATTTATTCGCCAGTCTGGTTGCGAAAACAGTAAATATAACTAATGAATGGGCGGCAGTCTATTTCTGGACTGGACTAGGTGTTTTCTTAAATATATTGATAAAGCTGATTCTTATTTGGCAGTGTTTTTATATATTTATTTATTTCAGAGAGTTAGCGTTTAAATTGCATTGAATGGCCGCGTTTTATTGATCTCGATCAATCTTTAAGCGGCGGCGGATTTCGGTAACAGATATGTGAAATGATATTATTCCTGCGAGTAAAAAATAAATTAATAAGTGTATTTTTTCACAAGGGGAATCCATTGAAATATATTGGAAGAGTCGCTTTTTGCTGCACTGTAGCTATCTGTACGCGCTCAAATGCCGGAATTATGCGGCATGATGTTGATGTGCAAACTTATCGCGATTTTGCTGAAAACCTGGGGGAGTTTTCTGTTGGCGCTAAAAATATCGCCATCTATAAAACAGATGGATCGCTGTCAGGTTATCTTGATTTTTCTATGCCGGATTTTGGCATGGTGGCGACTTACGGTTACAGCACACTGGTTGCGCCATCTTATGTCGCCAGCGTGCGTCATAACACCGGCTATAAAACGCTCAAATTTGGTAACGGTGCGCAGTATGCCGCCAATTACACGCTGATTAATCGTAATGAATCAACACTGTCAGATATTGATTTTCATCTGCCACGCCTGAATAAAGTGGTCACAGAGTCGGCCCCCGCTAGCGTGATCGAAAAATCAGACATGATAGCGGCTGATAAATCACGCTACTCCTGGTATACGCGCATTGGTGGCGGCACGCAGAGCCAGGTTAATGAGGCGCAGACCGAGCAAATTACCCTCAGCGGTGCTTATAACTGGGTAAGCGGAGGAACGATTAATGCGGCGACGGTGAAGGCGACGTCAGGCTCTCTACAGGGAACCAATTATGGGCCTGATAACCCACTGACTTCTCCGCTTTCTATCGGAACAATGGGCGGTGACAGCGGCAGTCCTGTCATGGTCTATGACGAACTGGAGCAGGTCTGGAAGGTGGCTGGTGTTCTGCACGGCGCCTATGTAACGGACCAGATTTATGGGCAGACCAGCATCTGGGAATATATTCCTGATAACTACATTCAGACCATCGCAGCCGCGAATACCTCACCCGATGTGGTCGATGTTGCCGGTGGTGGCGCGATTAGCTGGGACAATGATGCGATCAGGCAAAACACGCTATCGTGGTCCTGGTCCGGGCTGGACACCGCCTACGCAGGCGTTGCTCCGTCGGGCGCCACCAACGAAGAGCTGGATGCCACCAAAGATTTACGATTTAACGGTGCAGGTGGTCTGATTACCTTAAATGCACCCATTAATATGGGGGCCGGAAAACTCCAGTTTTCGAATAACTACACAGTGGCATCGGCCAGTGGGGCCAACGCAACCTGGGCTGGCGGCGGTGTTGAGGTCGATGCGGGCAAAGAGGTGCTGTGGCAGGTCAACGGCGTGGCGAACGATGCGCTGCATAAGATCGGGGCGGGCACGCTGCACGTCAATGCTGAAGGGAACAACCCGGGTTCACTCAATGTGGGTGATGGTACGGTCGTGCTCGATCAGCGCGCCGATGCGAACGGGGATAAAAGCGCATTTTCATCCGTCACGCTGGTCAGTGGCCGGCCAACCGTGGTGCTGAGCGATGAGAATCAGGTTGGTGCTGATAATATTTATTTCGGCTATCGCGGCGGTCGCCTGGACTTAAACGGTAATGCGCTGACCTTCAAAAAAATCAATCATACCGACAGTGGCGCTCTGCTGGTCAATCACAACAGCGATCTGGCCACCCTGAATATCACCGGCTATACCGCGAAAGATGTGCCTTTTAATACCTTTAGCGGCAGTAACCCGACAGGCACGCCAGGATCAATTTATGTTTATAACAACCCTTATACGAAGCAGACGGAATATTTCCAGCTGAATACCTCTTCTTACTGGTATTACCCGACAGATCAAAGCTCAACCTCAACCTGGACTTTTTTGGGAACGGATGCGGATGAGGCGATCAACCATCGCTTAACGCAGCTGAATCTGCAGGTTTTCAGAGGCTTTATCGGCGAAAAAGTACAAAACCTGGTGAATGGCGCGATGGACGTCAATATCAGCCCGAGCAACCGGTCAGCGATAACAGCCTTAACGGGTGGCATGAATCTGAATGGCACGTTAAATGCGAACAGCGGTACAACAGTTCTCTCAGGTCAGCCGGTGGCCCATGCGGGTAGCGTGGTCATTGAGGATGACTGGACGACCTCCTTGTTCAGGGCCGATAAAATCCACGTGGGCAGCAATGCTCTGTTTCAGGTGGGGGAATATGCCAGCGTAACCGCAGATATAACGGCTGATGAATCCGCACGCCTCTCGTTGGGTTATAACGACAGTACGCTGGCGGAGGAGAAGAGCTGGCGGTGCTACGCCGTGATCTATAAAGATGACGTTTCCTGCAGTCAGCCGGTACGGGATGCCGACGCGCTGGCGCGTCTTCCTGCCAGTGAGGTAACGGGAGATGTCCAGCTGGCCAATGATGCGTCGCTCTATCTCGGGAAGGTGAACTATCAGGGCGCCGTCAGTTCCAGTGGCACAACGCGCATGACGCTGGATAGTCAGTCAACCTGGAACATGACCGGAAACAGTCATGTGAGTCTGCTGCAGGCCTCACGCGGCGCGGCGCTGTCAACGGTGCCACAGACTGGCTGGCAGGCAAAAAGTCTGGATGTCGATACTCTGGACGCCACCGGACTTAATCTGAAGCTGGGCGTAAAACCGTCCACGCTGGAAAGCGATAAACTGACGATTAACTCTGCCGCCAGCGGCAGCGATAACCTGCTGGATGTAAAACTGATTGTCGGGAGTAATGAACAGGTCGCATTGAATCAGGATCTGGTCATGATCGACGCTCCCGCCGGTACGTCACATGACTACTTTAGCTTTGCCAGCAACTACAGCGGCTTTAGCGTCTATACCCCGAACTATCAGGTGAAGGACGAGAACGATCGCGTTCTGTGGGTGCTTGAGCATAATCAGGAGCAAGAGCCTGCGGAAGTGGTGCCGGAAACGCCAGCGCCGGCAGAAACGGTGCCGGAAGTAGTACCGGAAACGCCAGCGCCAGCAGAAACGGTGCCGGAAGTAGTACCGGAAACGCCAGCGCCAGCGGAAACGGTGCCGGAAGTAGTACCGGAAACGCCAGCGCCAGCGGAAACGGCTCCGGAAGTGGTGCCGGAAACGCCAGCACCAGCGGAAACGGTGCCGGAAGTGGTGCCGGAAACGCCAGCACCAGCGGA
>Ga0302349_1000480_pt1 | contig 46884 bp, 40 predicted proteins | sample PhyAR1_FD_202176 | JGI IMG/M metagenome (GOLD analysis project Ga0302349, IMG submission 202176) | Leaf surface microbial communities from alfalfa plants in UC Gill Tract Community Farm, Albany, California, United States - DLSL A.R1... | ecosystem: Host-associated > Plants > Phyllosphere >... | reverse complement strand
AGCGCCTGCTCCACTTTCGGCTGGCCGGCTGCAGTCAGTGGCGTCATTGGCAGACGCAGCGTGTCGTTAGCGATTAATCCTAGCTGTTTCGCAGCCCATTTTACCGGGATAGGATTGGGTTCACAGAAAAGCGTCTGGTGCAGGTGCATCAGACGCTGATTCAGACGGCGTGCCTCGACGAAATTACCCTGCTGTGCCAGTGTGCACAGCTCAGCCATTTCGCGCGCGGCTATGTTCGCCGTCACCGAAATGACGCCTTTGCCGCCCAGTTGCATAAAGTCCAGTGCGGTAGCATCGTCGCCACTCACCAGAATGAACTCTTCATTAACCAGCTCTTGGATCTGACTTACCCGCGATAAGTTCCCGGTTGCCTCTTTGATTCCGATAATATTTTTTATTTCAGCCAGGCGGGCAACGGTTTCCGGCAGCATGTCACAACCGGTACGTGAGGGAACGTTATACAGCATTTGCGGCAGGCTGGTGCTGTCGGCGATCGCTTTAAAGTGCTGGAACAACCCTTCCTGCGTAGGACGGTTGTAATAAGGCGTGACGGTCAGGCAGCCGACCACGCCGGAGTGTTCGAAACGTTTAGTCAGAGAGATGCCTTCAGCGGTGGCATTCGCACCGGTTCCGGCGATCACCGGAATACGGCCATCCGCCAGCTCCAGGGTCAGCATCACCACATCGCCGTGTTCTTCATGGCTCAGCGTGGCCGATTCGCCTGTGGTGCCGACGGAAACAATCGCCGCGGTGCCGCTGGCGACATGATAATCAATCAGTTTTTTCAGACTCGCACGGCAGACATTACCTTTGTCATCCATTGGCGTAACGAGTGCAACAATACTTCCCGTAAACATTGGCGATCCCCTCGACAAACAAGTGCTTCATGGTACGTTTTACGCTTAGGGAAAAGCAAGCAAGCCACGCTATTCCGGCGCTTGTCAGCAGTTTTTTTTATGTTTACCTTATAGTTATTAGCGAATGCACAGGAAAAGCCATTTTGCCGCAATCTCAGCCCCATCATCTGGTGATCACCGCGCTCGGTGTTGACCGTCCGGGTATCGTCAACACCATTACCCGACACGTCAGCAGCTGCGGTTGCAACATTGAAGATAGCCGTCTCGCCATGCTCGGGGATGAGTTCACCTTTATCATGCTGCTGTCAGGCAGCTGGAACGCCATTACGCTGATTGAATCCACTCTGCCGCTAAAAGGCGCCGAACTGGAACTGCTGATTGTCATGAAGCGGACCAATGCCAGTCGCCGTCCGCCGATGCCGGATACCGCCTTTATCCAGGTTGAGGTAGCGGATTCGCCGCACATCATTGAACGCTTCACCGATCTGATCGATAAGCATCAGATGAATGTTGCCGAACTGGTCTCCCGGATTACACCGGGACAACACGATTTGCCTCCCACGCTCTATATTCAAATGACCGCCCACAGTCCGACGCGGACTGAAGGCACGTCGTTTGAGCAGGCCTTTAATACGCTGTGTCATGAGCTGAATGCCCAGGGATCGCTGCGCCTTTACAGCCTGTCGGATGCCGACAGCAGTGAAGCCATCAGCCCGACACGCTAACGGCGCATGTTGATACCGGAGCTATTTCTCCACATGACCGTCACCGAAACGTGCCCGGCTATGTGGTGAAATACCCCCTGATGGTAATTTTCCATTTGGCAGTTTCGCGCCGGATGGTGTATTACCGACAGCCTGAATAAAAAAATGGAGAGATGTGATGAATCCACTGAAAGCCGGTGATACCGCACCGAAATTTAGCTTGCCCGATCAGGATGGCGAACAAGTGAATTTGACCGACTTCCAGGGACAGCGCGTTCTGGTGTATTTCTATCCGAAGGCGATGACACCCGGCTGCACCGTCCAGGCGTGCGGTCTGCGTGACAACATGGATGAGTTAAAAAAAGCGGGCGTGGAGGTGCTGGGTATCAGCACTGACAAACCGGAAAAGCTGTCACGCTTTGTCGAAAAAGAGCTGCTGAACTTCACCCTGCTGTCAGATGAAGATCATGAGGTCTGTAAGGCGTTTGGCGTCTGGGGTGAAAAAACCTTTATGGGTAAAACCTATGACGGCATCCATCGCATCAGTTTCCTGCTGGATGCTGACGGCAAGGTGGAAAAGGTCTTCGATAACTTTAAAACCTCCAATCACCACGATATCGTGCTGGACTACGTTAAGTCCGCCTGATGTCTGCAGGACGCGGCAGCCTGCTCGCCGCGTCCTGCTTATTAGCGTCACTGCCCTGACTGACTGCGGTGATCCGCTTCAGCCGCCAGAGGGCTTACCGCCTCTCCGCCACCAGAATCTCTCCGTTAACCCGCGCCCTGCCAGGGTTGCGGCTTCCGACGTAGCGGCTAACTGACTGCCGCGGCGATCACACAGTTACGGCCGCTGTTTTTCGCCTGATAGAGCGCAGCATCCGCCTGCTTCAGGCTATCTTCAAGCGTCACATCCTGCTGACCGCTCCATGCCGAGACGCCAATCGATAAGGTAATGCGTCCGACGTCGGTAAGCCAGGCTTCGGCAATGCCGAGCCGCACCCGTTCGGCAATGATCAGCGCCTCTTCCAGCGCGGTGCCTGGCAGCAGCATCAGAAACTCTTCGCCGCCGTTACGACAGACCACATCAGACTGGCGGGCGCTGGCGCGCAGCGTGCTCGCGACCTGCTGAATGACCCGGTCGCCGACGTCATGGCCCCAGCTATCGTTGACGTTTTTAAAATGATCGATATCCAGTGCCAGCACCGAAAATGGCTGACGCAGCGTCTGGTAATAGTCCAGCACCGCGTTGAGCCCGCGACGATTGAGTAACTGGGTCAGCGGATCGGTCTGTGCTTCCGAGTTGAGTCGGCCAATTTTATCCTGCACCAGTCCGATGCCGGTCAGCAGCGCACGCTTGACCTGCGCAGCTTCAAAATACCAGGCGCTGATCCCGCCTATCTCTTTTGACACGCCCTGCGCATCCATCCGGCTGGCCTTACGCGCCAGTTGCCACAGCGGTAGCGCAATCAGCCGGGCCAGAATCACCGCCACCAGCAGCGTTAACAGCGCAAAGGGTACGGAGTTTTTCAGCACCTTCAACAACAGGCCCGACAGCGGCTCCAGCGTCACGTTAACCGGCTTGAGTGCCACCACCATCCAGCCAGTGGTCGGCACCACCGCATAGCCTGCCAGCTGGGTAACCTCTCCTGCTGGCGAAATCTTCAGCGAGCCGTTGCTCTGCTCCTCGCGTGGGCCGATGATGGCGGGCAGCGTTTTGCCAATCAGCTGGCGATTCTGGTGATAGAGCACCTGATTATTGCTGTCGAGCACGTAGACGCTGGTGCCATCGCGATAAAACTGTTCGCCCAGCAGCGCATTCAGAACACTTTTCTTCTTCAGATAGATGGTGCCGCCCACATAACCCAGATAGTCCCCTTCCCGGCTCCAGATGGGCCAGGAGACGAACACCAGCAGATTGTTAGCGGCAGAAAGCGTCGGTTTACTGATCATCGGCTGACGCATCGACAGCGCCTCTCGTGACGCGTCGCTGGTGAGGTGCATCCCTTTCAGCGTCAGCGATTCCGGCGAGATAGCTCTGACTATCCCCTGCTGATCGACCACCGCGACCGAGTTAAAACTGATGGTCTGCTCGCGCAGTCGGTTGACTTCGCTCTGCAGCAGTTTGTCATTACCGAAATCGCCGCTGATCTGGTTAGCGCTGTAGTGCAGTTGCGACTGCGCCAGCTGAAAGAAAATTTCACTGGTGGAGGCCAGCTTGGCGGCGTAGGCCCGGTTAGCTTCCAGCGTGCTTTCAATCAATACCTGCCGCTGAACCCGCCAGGTGGCGTACAGGGTATTGGCGAGGGTGATGACGATGCTGACTATGACCAGCAGCGCGATTAAATTGCGCAGATCGGTTTTGGGTCGAAAACGCCTTATCATGACGTTGCCGCCGCAGGTGAAAAAATCATCGATTACGTGCCTGATTATTGTTATTAGCGTGTGCCGGATGGCCTGGCGATACTGGCGTCAGTTTACACCCTGACAGAGGATTTGAGCAGGGTTAAGGCCGCCGGCACCACACTAAATTCAAATTTATCTGGTCCTAATCGATCAATCCCTGGCTATCGTAAAACGGCCAGGGCCCGGAAAAGCGGCCAATGGCGCACTGGTGCGTCACCATTCCCTCTCCGGGCTGCCAGCGATGCAACAGAAATCCGGGCGGCTCCAGCACAAAGTGCGCCGGACCGTCAGGCTGCAGATCCAGCGCCACCTGATGCGAGGCGCCCGGCGCTACGCAGGCCAGCGTGCCGGCAAAACGGGTCTGTAAGCTGCGATGCAGATGACCGCACAGCACCCGTTCCACCTGCGGATGACGGGCAATGATCGCCTCAAGCGCGTCGGGCTGACGTAACCGTTGCCGATCCATATGATCGATACCGCAGGCAAAAGGCGGATGGTGCAGCATCACCAGCGTGGGCCGATCGGGCGCGGCACTCAACGCCCGATCCAGCCACAGCAGTTGCTGCTCATCGACATAGCCCCACGGCTGCTGCGGCACGCTGGAGTCAAGCGCCAGCAGCCTGACATCGCCAACGGTCAGTTGCCAGTTCAGGGTTGGCCCGTTTTGCAGGTAAGCGTGATCCGGAAAGGCAGCGCGCAGCGCCTGGCGGTCATCATGATTGCCCGTCATCAGGTAATAGGGCCGCTGTAGCCGCTGCAAGGCGTCGCGCAGCGTCTGATACTCGTCAGGCCTGCCGAAATCGACCAGATCGCCGGTAATCACCACCACATCGGGCTGCGGTCGCAGCGCGTTTAGCGTATCGATAGCCAGCAGTAAGGCCGCATGGGTATCGACCTTTTTATAAGAGAGACGGCCATTGGCCTTGATATGCAGATCGCTGAGCTGCGCAATCACCGTAGGTTGAACAGACAATCCTGACTCCTTAGCAACTAAATTCCAGTGCGGCATGGCTGGCCAGCGACCAGCTGATACGCTGTCCGGCCTGCCAGACTTCGCGGGCGTGGCGTTCGACCTGAATCGGCGTTTCCAGCCCGATATCGATCAGTAAGCGCTGCGAGGCGCCAAGAAAGGTACTGCCCATCACCATACCCTGCTGGGCATACCGGCTCTCGTCAGCCAGCAGCACATCTTCCGGCCGACAGAAACGCAGCGGTTTGCCGTGCCGATCCTCGGCAATACAGTTAATCGCCCCGACAAAATCAGCGACAAAGCGTGACGCCGGACGCTGATAAATTCCCTGTGGCGTATCGATCTGCACCAGGCGACCCTGCTCCATCACTGCAATGCGGTCGCCCAGCGCCATCGCTTCCTGCTGGTCGTGGGTCACGTAGACGGCGGTGATCGCCAGCCGCTTCAGCAGCGCGCCGATCTCCAGTCGCAGCCGTTCGCGCAGGCGCGCGTCGAGCGCCGCCAGCGGCTCATCGAACAGCAACACTTTGGGTCGGGCGGCCAGCGCACGCGCCAGCGCCACCCGCTGCTTCTGTCCGCCGGACAATTTATCAATCCCGCGCTGCGCCAGATGCGTCAGATCCACCAGCGCCAGCATCTCCGCCACCCGCGCCTCACGCTCGGCGCGCGGCACGCCCTGCACCTTCAGGCCATAGGCGACGTTCTGCGCCACGTTGAGCGTGGGAAACAGCGCGTAGTTCTGGAACACCATGCCGACATTGCGTTTCTCAATCGGCAAATTGGTCACGTTGCGCTGATCAAACCAGACTTCGCCCGGCCGATCGCTGCTCTCCAGCCCGCTGATGATGCGCAATGTCGTGGTTTTGCCGCAGCCCGACGGGCCGAGTAGCACCAGCGTTTCACCCGCCTGCACCTGCAGATCGAGCGGATGCAGCGCCACATGTTGATTAAAGCGGCGCGAACAGCCGCGCAGCGTTACGTTTACCGCCTCGTTCATGCTTGCTCCTCACGTTGCTGCCGCCGGGTTTGTCGTTCCAGCCAGTGATTACAGGCATTGAGCAACAGCAGCAGCGGTAAAATCATCAGAATAAAAATCAGGGTATAAGCGGACCCGACTTCCAGCCGCATCGAGGCGTAGCTGTCCGCCAGTCCGACCGGCAGCGTTTTGGTCAGCGGGGTGTGCAGCATCCAGGTAATGTTGAACTCGCCGACCGACAGGGTAATCACCATAAAAGCGCCAGCCAGGATGCCGTTGCGGCAGTTGGGAACCACCACGGTAAAGAAACGGTGCCAGAAACCGGCCCCGAGGCTGGCAGCGGCCTCTTCCAGGCGCGGTAGCTGAATCGCCTGCATCACCGCCAGCACCGGTCGGATCATAAACGGCAGCGTGAACAGCACATGACCAATCAGGATGAACAGCCAGCTGTCACGCAGGCTACTGAACTGGCCATACAGCAGAATAATACCCAGCGCGGTCGCCAGACCGGGCAGCGCCACCGGCAGCATCAGACACTCTTCAATCCGCGCCGCCCAGCGTGAGGGCGACTTCAGCAGGCCCCAGGCTGCCGGTACCCCGATCACCACCGTCAGCGCTAAACAGCTCAGCGCGATCAGCAGTGATAGCCAGAAGGTGTCGGCATACATCTGCCACACCTGCGCCACCCACTTCAGCGTCAGGCCACTGCGCAGGCCGACAAAATAGTTTTGCGTCACGCCCGCCAGCATCGATAACAGCACCGGCACGATCATAAACAGCGCGGTCAGGCTGGTGATGGAGATCTGCAGATAAAACAGTCCCCGGCGCTTCATGATGTGCGTTCCTCGCGGCTGGCGGTCAGCCAGCGTGCCAGCATCAGGCCCAGCCAGGCGACCGCTCCCATCACCACCGAGAGCGCGGCGGCGGTGGCGAAATTGGCGTAATTAGTGAACTCGCCGTAGATGGTCAGCGGCAGCACCGCCAGCTGCGTCCCGAGAGTAAATGCGGTGCCAAAGGCGCCCATGCTGGTGGCGAAACAGAGCGCACCGCAGGAGAGCAGCGCCGGTTTCAGACCCGGAATAATCACATCAAGGATGATGCGCCACTGGCTGGCACCCAGTGAACGGGCCGCCTCTTCCAGTGAGCGATCCAGCTTTTCACTGGCCGCCACCAGCGTGACGATGGCCCGTGGCAGCGAGAAGTAAAGGTAACCAATAAACAGCCCGCTCAGCGAGTAAGCAAGGACCCAGCGCTCCCCCACCAGGCTAAGACTGAGTTGCGCCAGCACGCCCTGCCGTCCCGCCAGCATCACCACCAGAAACCCCACCACCACGCCGGGAAAGGCCAGCGGAAAGGTCAGCAGCGCCAGCAGCGTGCCGCGTCCGTTAAAACGCTGCCGCGCCAGAAAGCAGCCAACCACGGCGGCAATCAGCAGCGTAACCAGGGTAACCGCCAGCGACAGCAGCACGGTATTAAACAGGCTTTGCAGATACTGCGGCTGGCTGATGACCGTCCAGTAGCCACTGTGGTGGCTGCTGCGATCGGCTGTCATGCCGATTTGCAACAGGCGGGCAAACGGCAGCAGCCAGAAGGCAGCAAAGAACAGCAGCGCAGGCAGCAACATCCACGGCCAGTTCGCGTCCGGCTGCCCGGCACGCGCCCGAGCACGGCCGACGCGGGCTAAGGCGTGGCCGGTTTCAGCGAGTGCCATCAGCGGATCTCACTCAGGTAACGCGCTGAGAAGGCTTTCTGGGCATCGGCCATCTGCTGATAATCGACGGTATGGGCGCGGGCGTAATCGCTGTCCGGCAGAAAATGTTTTTTGGCTTCTGCTGACATCGCCGCCGGGCGTACCGGGCGCAGATATGCATTCGCCCAGATCGCCTGACCGGGATCGGAGAGCACATAGTCGATCACTTTTTTACCGTTCGCCGGATGCGGCGCGTTTTTCACCAGGCTGATGACGTAAGGCACCGTCACCGTGCCTTCCTGCGGAATAACAAATTCGACGTTAGCGTGATCTTTATAGCGGGCGCGATAGGCGTTGAAGTCGTAGTCGAGCAGAATCGGGATTTCGCCGGAAATCAGGCGGGCATAGGCGGTCTGTTTCGGCACAATCGGCTGGTTGCGCTGCAATGCTTTAAACCAGTTAAGCGCCGGAGTGAAATCCTGCAGATTGCCGCCTTTGGCTTGATTCACCGCCACCGCCGTCACGTAACCGACAAAAGCACTGGCGGGATCGAGGTAGCCAATCATGCCTTTATATTCCGGCTTCAGCAGATCGTCCCAGGAACGGGGCACCGGTGCGCCAGCCAGCGCGTCCACATTGACCATAAAGCCGAGCGTCCCGGAGTGCAGCGCCACCCATTTACCGGCCGGATCTTTCATCCCCGCCGGGATTTGATCCCAGCCGGACGGTTTATAGGCGGCGATCACATCGGCACCGGCTGCCTGGATGCCGAAGCTGACACCGTAATAAACCACGTCGGCAACCGGATTGTTTTTCTCAGCCACCAGCTGCGCCAGCGCCTGACCGGAATTTTTATTATCCTGCGGCACCTGAATGCCGGTCGCTTTTTCGATCGCTTTCAGCTGAGTGCCCCAGTCAGCCCACTCGGGCGGGCAGTTGTAGCAGATGGCATTATCCGCCGCCTGGACCCAGTGACTGGTGAGCGTGCAGCCCGCCAGCAGCGCGACGCTGAAAAGCTGTTTGATATTAACCGTGAGTAGCATGATGTTTCCCTGAAGTTGAGCCATAAAATGCCGGGGCGACACTCTCCCCAAGCCGCAAATGATGTTCCAGCCGCTCTGTGCCGCCGCCGGAGGAAGGATGTAAAAGCCGATCGATGGCGCGCGTCCCCAGCAGCGCGCCCGGCTGCACCACACTGGCCAGTGAAGGCGAGAGCTGTTCACCCAGTGCAATGCCGTCGAAACCCATCACGGAGAGCTGGCGCGGCACGCTGATGCCAGCACGCGCAGCCGCCCCCATCAGGCTGATGGCCAGCAGATCGTTGCTGCAAATCACGGCCGTCAGCGGCGATGCGGCGTGTATCAGCGGCAGCAGCGGCTGAAAATCAGATTGGGTATGGCTCGGCATTTCGATGACCGGATGCGCCATCAGACCGGCCTGCCGCATGGCATCGCCATAGCCAAGATAGCGCTGGCGCGCCCGATCAGATTGACGCATCGGCCCGGCGATCATCACGATATGACGGTGGCCCAGCGCCAGCAGATGCCCGGTCGCCTCGGCAATGGCTCGTCGGTTATCCACACACAGGCAGGGCCAGTCATGCTGCTGCGGCACGTTGTGCGTCAGGACAAACGGCATCTCTGCTGCCGCCAGCGTCGGTAACAGCGTACTGCTGTCGGCATCCGCCACCGTCAGTACCAGACCCGCCACGCGCTGGCGCAGCATATGTTCGACTATCGCCGCTTCCCGATCGGCCTGATAGTCACTGGTCGCCACCAGCAAACCGTAGCCGGCACGCCGGGCCTGTTGCTCCATCGCCTGAAGCTGCTGGGCAAAAACCGGGTTCAGCAGCGAAGGCAGCAACACGCCTAGCGTGGTGGAGTGCTGGGTGCGGAGCTGACGGGCAATATGATTCGGGCGAAACCCGAGCTCGGCCGACGCCGCCAGCACTTTTTGCAGCGTGTCGGGTTTCAGCAGATGAGGATCAGAGAAGGCGCGTGCGGCAGTGGCGCGGGAAACACCCGCCAGATTGGCCACGCTGATTAAATCGGTCATTACGCCCTCGTTTATCGTCGATGAGATCGATCTCATTGAGGCGTAAGCTAACGGCGAGATATGACAGGCGCATCGCGGTGAGGTGACGGAAAGATGACAGCGGCGTTGCCGCCGCCGGAAGGATCAGAGCATCAGAAAAGCGTACCCTTCATTTTGCAACGTGGCGACGGTAGTGCCGCTGGAGATGGTGTGCGTTACTCTCGGATCGATCCATTCACGCTCAAGCTGATGGAATGCCACCGACTGATCGCAAATCGACACCTCAACACCGGCTTTTTTCAGTTCGTCGATCAGTTTAAGGTTCGGGTTGTCGACACCGTAGGCTTTATGAAACTGGGTATTATTTAAGGCAGCTGGCACCGCATCGCTGTTAATCGAAACGACAAATTTGAGCTGGTTGAGCGGCACGCCCGCAGCGTAATAGAGGTTGGTCACGCGAGCCACCCGTTCCAGACCGAGATTGGGCTGACGAATATCGCCTTCACTGCGGTTGATCTGGAAAACAATTTTATTACTCAGGCCTGGCGTGGTGCCTGGTTTAAATGCGGGCGTATCGACATAATGTATTTTTCCGTAGCCATCAATGGCGGGCGTACTCCAGAAATCAGCCGGCTGCGTTTTATTATCCGCCATTTTCCCGCTGACCTTATCGAACATTTCCGGCAACTGTAAAACATTACCCCCAATAAAACCCGCCACCGCGGCGACCACAATAAAGGCTGCTGGACGCATGACTTATTTCTCCTGAAGTTTCAGACAAGACGTTAATTACATTGCCAGCCACGCGTAACCCTGATTTTGCAGAGTCGATACCGTGGTCGGACTGGAAAGTGCATGCACCACCGATTTATCAATCCAGTTATTGGGATAATGGTGGAATGCCACCGACTGATCGCAGACCGACACTTTCACGCCGGTTTTATTCAGCTCATCAATCAGTTTCAGGTTCGGGTTATCGATGCCATAAAATTGTCTGAAATGGGCGTTATCCAGCATGGCTGGCGTCGCATCGCCGGTCACTGACACCACAAACTGAAGCTGGTCAGCCGGAATGCCGGAGGCGATATAGAGATTCACCACCCGCGCGACCCGCTCCAGGCCCAGATTGGGTGCGGTCATGGCACCATCGCTGCGGGTAATCTGGAAAACAATTTTATTGCTCAGCCCGGCCACCGGTTTAAAGGCCGCATCAGACTCATAATGAATTTTGCCGTAGCCCGCAATGGCTGGCGTACTCCAGAAACCCGCAGGCTCCTGCGGCTCAGTTGAAATATGACTCGCCACTTTGTCATAGATTTTGCTGCTTTGTGTCACAGCCGCGCCAACCGCACCGCCGATAATGGCGATTAACACGTACGAAACCGCTGAGCGCATAACACTCCTCTCCACTAATTAATGCGTTATCGATCCTGATTCTGAATCGCGGCCTTATCTATATCACAGCGCATGAGTATTCAGCGCCTGCGTAAATTCAGGTCAGCACGCTTTACGCGATCGGGGAAATAATGCACGGACGCAATCAATAGAAAGGTTTCATCGCGTTTAAACGAAAAGACAGTATTCATCGGCCCTTAATAAACGCGAATACGTATGCAGCATCGGCAGACAACGCATAATTTAAGTCCACACCGCAGTGGAAATAAAGGTTGGCTTTCACCTTGAACGATTTAATTTCTCAATCGAAGATCTGAGCAAAAAGTGACGAAACACCCTTTTTTTTCGGAGTATACCTGGAAAAATTCATGCCACATTCAATTTTTTTGAGTGTGTTTACATAACTTTAAACTAATGAAGTGAACAGGCAGATATTGCCTTCAGCATAATCTGCTTTATTTTTCGCTGCTGCATCGGGAAATCGGTAATAAGCGGAAACAGAGCCGCCAGTTATCGCCAGCACAGGCGGGACGCCTTTTTTCGTTTAGCTCTGGTTTAGGTTTCAGAGACATTCAATTTTTTTCGTCAGAAAAGGCGATCTCGCACAAATCACTCACCATTCTGCGCAGATAACCCCATTTCTTTCTTATCATGCTCTGGTTAAGATGGTTGCGAATCGCTGTTAGCTGCGAAAAAACGGAATGTTACCGCTGCGCACCTGTCCCGTCTCAGGGCCTCTTTACAGGATTAAGGCATGTTGAACCGGTTAAAGAAAACGCTGATCGCCGCACTGCTCCCGGCGCTGATAGTAACCAGTCTGGCACCGGCTTATGCCGACGTCAGCGATTCACTGCCCGACATGGGGACCACGGCGGGCTCGACCCTGTCGATTAATCAGGAATTACAGATGGGCGACTTCTACGTTCGCCAGCTGCGCGCCAGTGCGCCCCTGATCAACGACCCGTTACTGAATCAATACATTAATCAGCTCGGACAGCGGCTGGTGTCACACGCCGATTCGGTTAAGACGCCGTTCCACTTCTTCCTGATCCAGAATGACGAACTCAACGCCTTTGCCTTCTTTGGCGGTAATGTGGTGCTGCACTCGGCACTGTTCCGGTTCACCGACAATGAGAGCCAGCTGGCCTCGGTGATGGCGCATGAAATTTCGCACGTCACCCAGCGCCATCTGGCGCGCGCGATGGAAGATCAAAAACGAAATGCGCCGCTCACCTGGGTTGGCGCGCTTGGCTCCATTCTGCTGGCGATGGCCAATCCCCAGGCCGGTATGGCGGCGCTGACCGGGACGCTGGCGGGTACCCAGCAGGGCATTATCAGCTTCACCCAGGGCAACGAGCAGGAAGCGGATCGCATCGGGATTCAGGTACTGCAGCGCGCCGGTTTTGATCCTCAGGCGATGCCCAATTTCTTACAGAAGCTGGCCGACCAGAGCCGCTTCTCCTCTAAGCCGCCCGAGATCCTGCTGACGCACCCGTTGCCCGACAGCCGCCTGGCTGATGCCCGTAACCGCGCCAATCAGATGCGGCCGGTGGTGGTCCAGTCCACGCAGGATTTCTATCTGGCGAAGGTGCGTGCGCTGGGGATGTATTCAACCGGCCGCAATCAGCTGACCGATGAACTGCTGAGCCAGTACGCCAGCGGCAACGCTCGCGAACAGCTGGCGTCGCAATATGGCAAGGCCGTGCAGTTTTTACAGGCAAAAAGCTATGCCGATGCGAAGCGCATCATCACCCCGCTGCTGGCGAAGCAGCCGGATAACGTCTGGTTCCTTGATATCATGTCCGATATTGATATCGGGCTGAATCAGCCGCAGCAGGCGATCGCTATGCTGACCGCGGCCACCGGCGCGAAGAACAGTCCGGTGGTGCAGCTCAACCTGGCCAACGCCTACGTCGAAGCGAAACAGCCCGCCAATGCCAGCCGCATTCTGAACCGCTACACCTGGAGCAATAAAGATGATCCTAACGGCTGGGATTTACTGGCACAGGCTTCAGCGCAGCAGGGTCTGAACGATGAAGAGCTGTCGGCACGCGCTGAAAGCCTGGCGCTAAATGGCCGGCTGGATCAGGCGATCACCACGCTCAGCAGCGCCAGTGCCCAGGTGCCGCTCGGCAGCCTGAAACAGGCGCGATACGATGCCCGTATTGATCAGCTGCGTCAGTTGCAACAGCGCTTTAAGCAGTATCAGAAAGGTTAAATGACCAGAGATCACAGGAGATCGCCGGAGATGGTGACGATTTATCACAATCCGCGCTGCAGCAAGAGCCGCGAAACGCTGGCGCTGTTACAGGAGCGCGGCATTGAGCCGGAGGTGGTGCTCTATCTGCAGACGCCACCGGCGAGCGACACGCTGCACATTTTGCTGCAGAAGCTGGGGATGCAGAGCGCACGCCAGCTGATGCGAACCAAAGAGCCGCTTTATCAGACGTTAGGGCTGGCGGATCAGAGCCAAAGCGAGACGGCGCTGATCGCCGCGCTGGTCAGCCATCCCATTTTAATTGAACGACCCATCGTGATTAATGGCGATCGGGCGCGCATTGGCCGCCCGCCGGAAGCGGTGCTCGACATTCTCTAAAGGCCGAGCGTCTCTTTGACAAAAGGAATGGTGAGTTTGCGCTGGGCGCTGATCGAAGCACGATCGAGCCGATCCAGCGTATCAAACAGCGTGCGCATTTCGCGATCGAGCCGTTTCAACAGGAAGCGGCCGACATCTTCCGGCAGCTCAAAACCGCGTAATCCGGCGCGCAACTGCAGCGCCTGCAGTTTATCTTCGTCGGAAAGCGGCTGCAGGCGATAAATCTGCCCCCAGTCGAGACGCGAAGCCAGATCGGGCAACTGCAGGTTAAGCTGACGCGGCGGACGATCGCCGGTAATAAACAGGCGGGTATTGCCGGTTTCCAGAATGCGGTTGTAGAGATCAAAGATCGCCATCTCCCACTCCGGCTCGCCGGCGATGCACTCGATATTATCGATGCAGACCAGTGACAGTTGCTCCATCCCTTCCAGCACTTCCGGCACGAACCAGGTACGCTTATCCAGCGGCACATAGCCGACCGCCGCACCGCGTGCAGACATTTCAGCGCAAGCCGCATGCAGCAAATGGCTCCGGCCACCGCCTTCACGCGACCAGAAGTAGAGATAGCTGCCATGTTGTTGGTTGAGAGCACCTTTCAGCGCGGCAATCAGCGACGGGTTTTCCCCCGGCCAGAAGCTGGCGAAGGTTTCGTCGTCAGGCAAATAGAGTGGCAATGACAATTGTGCCGGCGTGTTCAGAAGCACCTCAGCAAGAGAACAAGCAAAAAACCGGGGAAGTCTACCACAGTTTTCAGAAAGAGATGAATGGAGCGTCCCTGCCCCGATCTGATGCGCGTGCCGACGATCAGGAATCCTGACGATCTTCCGCTTCCAGCACTACTTCTTCCGGGCGCAGCAGTGAAATCACGCGGAAGATCAGCGCCAGTCCTACGCCAACCAGCGTGGCCAGCGCCATGCCTTTCAGCTCCGCCGCACCGATATGTACCTTCGCGCCGCTGACACCGATGATCAGGATCACCGAGGTCAGGATCAGGTTCTGCGCTTTGTTGTAATCCACTTTGGATTCGATCAGTACCCGGATACCGGACGCGCCAATCACCCCATAGAGCAGCAGCGAGACGCCGCCCATCACCGGCACCGGGATCGCCTGAATCGCCGCCGCCAGTTTACCGACGCACGACAGCAGAATGGCGAGGATCGCCGCGCCGCCAATCACCCAGGTACTGTAGACGCGGGTAATCGCCATCACGCCGATGTTCTCACCGTAGGTGGTATTAGGGGTTGAGCCAAAGAAGCCAGAGATCACCGTCGATAAGCCATTGGCGAACATCGAACGATGCAGGCCGGGATCGCGGATCAGATCTTTCTTCACAATGTTGGCCGTCACCACCAGATGCCCGATGTGTTCGGCAATCACCACCAGCGCCGCCGGCAGAATGGTGAGCATCGCTACCCACTCAAAGCGCGGCGTATAGAAGGTCGGCAGCGCGAACCACGGCGCGTTCTCGACTCCACGCCAGTCAACGATGCCCATAAACCAGGAGAGCACATAGCCGACCAGCACCCCGATCAGAATCGGGATAATCGCCAGGAAGCCACGAAACAGCACCGATCCGAACACCGTCACCGCCAGCGTAACCAGCGAGATGATCACCGTGGTGCTGTCGGGCGCGCTGCCCTCAGCCGGCAGCAGGCCTGCCATGTTGGCCGCGACGCCCGCCAGTTCCAGACCGATCACCGCAACAATCGCGCCCATCGCCGCCGGCGGGAACATCACATCCAGCCAGCCGGTACCGGCCCGCTTCACAATCAGCGCCACGATACAGAACAGCACGCCGCACAGAATAAATCCGCCCAGCGCCACCTCATAGCCCAGCGGCAACAGCAGCAACACCGGCGAGATAAACGCAAAGCTCGAACCGAGATAGGCGGGGATTTTGCCCTTACAGATAAACAGATAGATCAGCGTGCCGACGCCGTTGAATAACAGCACGGTAGCCGGGTTGATATGAAACAGAATCGGCACCAGCACCGTGGCACCAAACATGGCGAACAGGTGTTGCAGGCTGAGTGGAATGGTTTGCAGTAACGGCGGTCGTTCACTGACGCCAATGGCGCGACGAGTCATCATTTATCCCCTTATGTTATGCATCCCCTTCCGCGCTGACAGCCGCGACGAGTCACATCCACGCACAAGGCGTGAACCTGTCGCCAGCGGCAGAGGCTATCGGATTGGGGATGATGCTTTTTTGCCAAAAAAAAGCCGACTCTCCGGCCGGCTATGCGATTTATTTGGTTCCGAAAATCTTATCCCCAGCGTCACCCAGCCCGGGAATGATGTAACCTTTTTCGTTCAGTCCCTGATCGACTGACGCGGTATAGAGCTCGACGTCAGGATGCGCTTTTTCCAGCGCCGCAATCCCTTCTGGCGCCGCCACCAGCACCAGCACTTTAATGCTGCTGCAACCGGCTTTTTTCAGCAGATCGATAGTGGCGATCATCGAGCCACCGGTCGCCAGCATCGGATCGACCACCAGCGCCAGACGCTCTTCAATATTAGAGACCAGCTTCTGGAAATAAGGGACCGGCTCCAGGGTTTCTTCATCGCGGTAAACGCCCACCACGCTGATGCGGGCGCTGGGAACATGTTCCAGCACGCCTTCCATCATGCCGAGACCGGCACGCAGAATCGGGACCACCGTAATTTTTTTACCTTTGATTTGATCGATCTGCACCGGGCCATTCCAGCCCTCAATGGTCACTTTTTCGGTTTCCAGGTCGGCGGTGGCTTCGTAGGTCAGCAGGCTGCCCACTTCTGATGCCAGCTCGCGGAAACGCTTGGTACTGATATCATGCTCACGCATCAAGCCCAGTTTATGTTTGACCAGCGGGTGTCTGACTTCCACGATCTTCATTGGTGTTCTCCCGGAGTGAGTTGAGCTAAAAAAAAATCGCGGGATTATACCGCCTTTTCGCCTCTGCGCCACTTATCCTTGCGCAAAGCGGCAGCTTTTACCGGGACAAAATAAGGATTGATGAAAATCGCCCGGTGCGCAATCCCGGACTCGCAAACGTTTGCCTGCGCTGGTAGAATTGCCGCGCTTTATTTAAACCACCAACCGCAACTCGCGTGGGGACCTCGCAGTGACCGACAAGACCTCTCTCAGCTACAAAGACGCCGGTGTTGATATTGATGCTGGTAACGCCCTGGTTGACCGTATTAAAGGCGTAGTGAAAAAGACGCGTCGCCCGGAAGTGATGGGTGGACTGGGCGGCTTCGGTGCGCTTTGCGCGCTGCCGCAAAAATACCGTGAACCGGTGCTGGTCTCCGGCACCGATGGCGTCGGCACCAAGCTGCGTCTGGCGATGGACCTCAAGCGCCACGATGCGATTGGCATCGATCTGGTCGCCATGTGCGTCAACGATCTGGTGGTTCAGGGTGCCGAGCCGCTGTTCTTCCTCGACTACTACGCCACCGGCAAACTGGATGTTGATACCGCCTCCGCGGTCATCACCGGCATCGCCGAAGGCTGCCTGCAGTCAGGTTGTGCGCTGGTTGGCGGCGAAACCGCTGAAATGCCGGGCATGTACCACGGTGAAGATTACGACGTGGCCGGTTTCTGTGTCGGCGTGGTTGAAAAGTCTGAAATCATCGACGGCAGTAAAGTGCAGGATGGTGACGTGCTGATCGCGCTGGGCTCAAGCGGTCCGCACTCCAACGGCTATTCGCTGGTGCGCAAGATTCTGGAGGTCAGCAATACCGATCCGCTGACTGAACAGCTGGAAGGCAAACCGCTGGCCGATCATCTGCTGGAACCGACCCGCATCTATGTGAAAAATATTCTCAGCCTGATTGAGCAGGTCGATGTGCATGCCATTGCGCACCTGACCGGCGGCGGCTTCTGGGAAAACATTCCACGCGTGCTGCCCGACAACACCCAGGCGGTGATTGACGAGACGAGCTGGCAGTGGCCAGCGGTGTTCAGCTGGATGCAGCAGGCGGGCAACGTCAGCCGCTTTGAGATGTACCGCACCTTTAACTGCGGCGTCGGAATGATCATTGCCCTGAGCCCGGCCGACGCAGATAAAGCGGTCGCGCTGATGCAGGCGGCCGGCGAGAAAGCCTGGAAGCTGGGCGTGATCAAAGCCTCGGATGCTGAAGAGCGTGTGGTTATCAACGGATGAAAAAGCTGGTTGTCCTGATTTCCGGTAACGGAAGCAACCTTCAGTCCATCCTTGACGCCTGCGCCAGCGGGCGGATTGACGGCAGCGTTGCTGCCGTTATCAGCAATCGCGCCGCCGCCTATGGTCTGACCCGGGCGCAGGAGGCAGGTATTCCCGCGAAAGCGCTGGCGGCCAGCGACTTTGCTGACCGCGACGCTTTTGACCGGCAGCTGATCGCTGAAATCGAGGCGTTTTCGCCGGATCTGGTGGTGCTGGCGGGCTACATGCGCATTCTCAGTCGCGCCTTTGTCGCCCATTTCCACGACCGTCTGCTGAATATTCATCCTTCCCTGCTGCCGAAATATCCGGGCCTGCATACCCATCGTCAGGCGCTGGAGAATGGCGACAGCGAACATGGAACCTCGGTGCACTTCGTCACCGATGAGCTGGATGGCGGCCCGGTGATTTTGCAGGCCAAAGTACCGGTGTTCCCTGACGACAGCGAAGCGGAGATAACTGAGCGGGTGCAGCATCAGGAACATGCGATCTATCCGCTGGTGATTAGCTGGTTTATCGACGGACGACTCAAAATGCGTGATGGCAAAGCCTGGCTGGATGGGGAACCCCTGCCGCCGCAAGGCTACGCCCACGACTGACCAGGAAGGAGAAGCCCGGGCTTCTCCTGAAAGAGTCGTGGAGTAAAGGCTCAGGGAACCTACGCCCTCCGTAAAGACGCAAAAAACGCCATCCCTCACCGCGCGCCGTAACTACGGGCATAGGCTCCCATCGCTTTGCGTTTATGAGCCGTCTGCCAAAAGCCTCGCCCTTCTCCCTCTTCTTAGCCGTAGCGACCGGTGATGTAATCTTCGGTGCGCCGCTGTTTCGGGGCGGTAAAGATCCGATCGGTATCATCAAACTCCACTAACGCGCCCTGATGCATAAACGCGGTGTAATCCGAGACGCGTGATGCCTGCTGCATATTGTGGGTCACCAGCACCAGGGTAAAGTGCTGCTTCAGCGTGGTCATCAGCTCTTCAATCACCAGCGTGGAGATCGGGTCCAGCGCCGAGGTCGGCTCGTCCAGCAGCAAAACTTCGGGTTCGATGGCAATCGCCCGGGCAATTACCAGCCGCTGCTGCTGTCCGGTCGACAGGGTCAGCGCATTTTGCCCCAGCTGATCCTTCACCTCACTCCATAACGCCGCCGCCCGCAGCGCACGTTCACAGGCTTCATTCAGCACCCGCCGATCGCGCACGCCCTGCAACCGCAGGCCATATACCACGTTTTCATAGATCGACTTGGGAAATGGATTGGGCCGCTGAAACACCATGCCAACCCGCCGACGCAGTGCAGAAAGATCCTGATCCGGCCGCATGATCGGCAACCCGCCCAGCAGTACTTCACCCTCGACCCGGCAGTGATCGATCACATCGTTCATCCGATTGAAGCAGCGCAGCAGGGTCGATTTGCCGCAGCCCGATGGCCCGATCAGCGCGGTAATGCGGTTCTTCGGCACCTGCAGGGAAATATCCTGCAGCGCCTGGCGCTCGCCGTACCACAGCGAGAGATGATTCACGGTGAGCGCAATGTCAGTGTCGGGCGTCATAGTCATAGCCTGTTATTGAGTCATAAGGCGATAGCGTTCACGCAGACGGTGACGCAGGCTCATCGCCAGCAAATTGAGCGACAGAATAATCAGCACCAGCAGCAGCGCAGTGGCGAACACCAGCGGCCGGTCAGCTTCAATATTCGGGCTCTGAAACGCCAGATCGTAAATCTGGAAGCCAAGATGCATAAATTTGCGGTCCAGATGCAGATAGGGGAACACCGCGTCGATCGGTAATTCCGGCACCATCTTCACCACCCCGACCAGCATTAGCGGCGCGGTTTCGCCCGCCGCTCGTGCCACTGCAAGGATCAATCCGGTCAGCATGGCCGGGACCGCCAGCGGCAGCACCACATGCCACAAGGTTTCCGCCTGAGTGGCACCCAGCGCCAGCGATCCCTGACGCAGCGTGTTGGGAATGCGCGAGAGTCCCTCTTCCGTCGCCACGATCACCACCGGCAGCGTCAGTAGTGCCAGGGTTAACGCCGCCCATAGCAGGCCCGGCGTACCAAAGGTCGGATTAGGCAGCGCGCTGGCGAAGAACAGCTGATCGATCGTGCCGCCGACCAGCCAGACAAAAAAGCCCAGGCCAAAGACGCCATAGACAATCGACGGCACCCCGGCCAGATTGACCACCGCAATCCGCACCAGCCGCGTCAGGGCATTGCGTCCGGCATATTCATGCAGCCAGATTGCAGCGATCACCCCCAGCGGCATCACCACAATCGACATCAGCAACACCATCAGCACGGTGCCAAAAATCGCCGGAAAAGCCCCCGATTCGCTTTCACCATCTGCCGGTGAGTCGCTGACGAAACGCCACAGCTGATGCAGGAAATGCACCGTTTTTTCGCCTGCCGTCATTGCGTTGGGTTTCCAGCTATCAACAATTTCCGTTAACGGAATGGCGTGATCGATGCCGTGCACATCCCGCAGGATCAGCACGTCGCGCAGGCTCTGCTGTTGCAGGCTGGCCAGCGTCTCACTGAGTTGATCGAAGCGGCGCTGTAATGCCGCCTGATTCGCCTGGTATTCCGACTCGGTCTGAAGGTCAAAATGCCCGGCAGCGCGTTGTTTTGCGGCCTGCTCGTCGAGTTGCTCGCGCTGGCTGTTAACGCGTGCCATCTCAACCCGCCGAATCTGGTTGGCCTGCCGCAGCAGCAGTTGCACCTGCGCCAGCCGCTGATGCAGCAGCGCATCGGGGTCCTGAGCGGTTAAGACCTCATTATCCTCACGCAGGCCAACAAACCAGCCGTAAGCCTGGCCGTGACTGCGTCGCTGTAGCACCATGATTGCTTTTGGCTGGCTGACGCTGGCTGCTTGCCGGCTATAGACCACGCGGAAATCGGGCGCATCCCAGTCGCGATTGCCGGTTTTAATCAGATAACGATGCACTTGTCCGCCGCTGTTGCCCTGCTCATCCGCCGGAGCCGGAAAGCGTGGCTGATGCTCAAGCGTTTCACCCAGCAGCCGCACCTCGCGCCCATCGGGCTGGCTGAAACTGTAGAGATCAACCCGCTGCGGCCAGAAGGCCCGGACGCCCTGCCAGGCCAGCAGCCCAATCAGCAGCGTAAAGGCCAGCAGGCAGACCGCCACCGCACCGGCGGTTAGCCAGCGCCAGCGATCGTTCTGTCGCATCACCTTCATACCTGCTCCTCTTGCTGACTATAGCGCTGGCGCAGCCGCTGACGGATCAGCTCTGCTACGGTATTGATCACCAGCGTGAACAGCAGCAGCATCAGGGCGCTGAGAAACAGAATGCGATAATGCGCGCTGCCGGCGGCCGCTTCCGGCATTTCAATGGCGATATTGGCCGACAGGGCGCGCAGCCCGCTGAACAATCCGCCTTCAGTTTGCGGCGTGTTGCCGGTGGCCATCAGCAGAATCATGGTTTCTCCCACTGCGCGCCCCAGGCCGATCATCAGGGCAGCGAAGATCCCGGCGGAGGCGCCAGGCAGCACCACGCGGGTCAGGGTTTGCCAGGGTGTTGCCCCCAGCGCCAGCGATCCCTGCCCCAGCGCCGCGGGCACGCTGAACAGCGCATCTTCAGAGAGCGTAAAAATCAGCGGCACCAGCGCAAAGCCCATCGCCAGCGCCGCCACCAGCAGGTTGCGCTGTTCGTAATGCGGCAGCCAGTCGCCCGCGTCGGGAATAAACAGCGTCGGCAGCCACAGCGTCAGTAAGGTGACCAGCAGCAACAGCGGCAGCAGAATCAGCACTTCGCGGCCCGGCTGTCGCCAGCGCGGTGGCAAACGTGCGCTGAGCACACCGCACAGCAACAAACTGCCCGCCAGCGTCAGCGGCAGTAACAGCACACCAACCAGCGCCTGACTGATGTGCGGGGCCAGCCAGACACCGGCAATCAGGCCCACCACCACACTCGGCAGCGCGCCCATCATTTCGATAGCCGGTTTAACCCAGCGGCGCAGGCCCGGCGCCATAAAGAATGCGGTATACATGGCTGCCGCCAGCGCCAGCGGCGTCGCAAACAGCAGCGCTAAACTGGCGGCTTTCAGCGTACCCACCACCATCGGTACCAGGCTGAACTTGCCCTGATAGCTGTCGCCTGCCGCCGTCGATTGCCAGATATAGTCCGGTTTCGGGTAGTTTTCGTACCAGATTTTCTGCCAGAAGTTACGCCAGGTGACATCCGGCCACGGGTTATCCAGCCGCAGGGTTTGCCAGCTGCCCGACCGTTCAATCAACAGCGTGTCGCCACGCGGCGAAAACTGCGCGTCGAGAATGCCTGGCGCCAGCTGGCGTTGCAGAACAGGCCCATCCTGCTTGCTGGCGAACAGCCGCAGCAGGCCGCTTTCACTCAGAGTGGCAAATACCCGACGCTGCGATTCGGTGATGACAATCGCCGGTCCGTCACTGTGGCTAAAGGTACGGATGCGTTGCAGCCGCGGACCCTGCGGGCTGGCGATGGCAAACCACTGGGTAATGCCATTCTGATCCTGAATCAGCAGGCTTTTTCCGCCCACCAGCAGATGCAGGCTTTGCGGACGCTGCGGCAGCGTCTGGGTTTCACGCAGCAACGCCTGATCATCATTGAGTTGCCAGACGCGCAGCACGTTGCCTTCGGTGGTATAGAGCAGATCGCCCGCCGGGGAAAGGGCCACCAGATCCAGGTGCTGTTGCGGCAGGTCAATGGTGGCGGCCTGCTGATCGGTGCCGAGCGTCAGCACCGTCAGTCCGGCATCGGTCAGCGCGGCGATACGCCACTGACCCGCATGGCGGGTCGCCAGCGCCATTTTTGTCACCGCGCCCTGTGGCAGATGAAACGGTTTATCGCCCAGCGGAAAACGCCACTGCTGTTGCGCCGTCGGCTGCATCAGCATCAGCGCGCCCTGCATATTCAGCAACAGCGTCTGAGCGTCAGCGCTGCGCACCACCTGTTGCGGTGCCGGCGATAAGGCCAGCGCCGGTTCTGCCGGCTGGCCATTCAGCGGAATAAACCGTGCTGCCCCGCGTTCACTGATGCGCCAGCCGGTGCTGCCATCATTGCCGAGCGCTAACGCCGGTGCGCGATCCCATAACTGCTGCTGACTGGCGATATGAAGCTGTGGTGCGCTAAACAGCGGTAATACCACGCCAATCAGCCAGCAAAACAGCAATAGCATCAGCAGCAGAATCGCAACGCCACAGGACGTGACCAGTCGCCGCGTCAGACGGTCAACGGCACGACGCTTTAGGTCGCTAAACTGGACGGGGATGTGGTTTACGCTCATGCGGTTCCGGTAGCAGGCTAAAACAAGCCGCTATGTTGCCCGTAGCCGGTTGATAAGACAACTATTGACGTTGGACAACGCTGCCATACTCTCGCCATAATGATCGTGGACACTGGATCTTCAGTCCTGCAACCGCTATATGGAGTGAGAATGGGTCAGGTAAAGCTTTATATTGAAAAAGAATTAAGCTGGTTATCCTTTAATGAACGGGTTTTGCAGGAAGCGGCGGACAAAAGTAATCCGCTGATTGAGCGGATGCGTTTTCTCGGCATCTACTCCAATAACCTTGATGAGTTCTATAAGGTGCGTTTCGCCGACCTGAAACGCCGCATTCTGATCGGTGAAGAGCAGGGTTCCGCCAGTACGCCACGCCATCTGTTTAAGAAGATCCAGCAGCGGGTTCTCAAGTCTGACCAGGAGTTTGACGCGCTGTATAACGATCTGCTGCTGGAGATGGCGCGTAATCAGATCTTCCTGATTAACGAACGTCAGCTGTCGCCGAATCAGCAGGCGTGGCTGCGCCACTATTTCAAGCATGAGCTGCGTCAGCACATCTCGCCGATTCTGATCACCCATGAAACGGACCTGACCGAATTTCTGAAAGACGATTACACCTATCTGGCGGTGGAAATTATTCGCGGCGATAACATTCGTTATGCGCTGCTCGAGATCCCGTCTGATAAAGTGCCGCGCTTCATTAACCTGCCGGCTGAGCCACCGCGCCGCCGTAAGCCGATGATCCTGCTGGATAACATTTTACGTTACTGCCTGGACGACATTTTTAAAGGCTTCTACGACTACGACGCGCTCAACGCCTACTCAATGAAAATGACGCGTGACGCCGAGTACGATCTGGTGACGGAGATGGAATCAAGCCTGCTGGAACTGATGTCCTCCAGCCTGAAGCAGCGCCTGACCGCTGAGCCGGTGCGCTTCGTCTATCAGCGTGATATGCCGGATTCGATGGTTGAGTTGCTGTGTCATAAGCTCTCCATTTCCAACTTCGACTCGATATTGCCCGGCGGTCGCTATCACAACTTTAAAGACTTCATCGGCTTCCCGAACGTCGGCAAAAACAACCTGGTGAACCGGCCGCTGCCGCAGATTCGCCATATCGGCTTCGACGGCTTCCGCAACGGCTTTGATGCGATTCGCGATCGCGACGTGCTGCTCTACTATCCTTACCATACCTTTGAACATGTGCTGGAGCTGCTGCGTCAGGCGTCGTTTGACCCCAGCGTGCTGGCGATCAAAATTAATATCTATCGCGTCGCCAAACACTCACGCATCATGGATGCGATGATTCATGCCGCCTATAACGGCAAAAAAGTCACGGTGGTGGTCGAGCTGCAGGCGCGCTTTGATGAAGAGGCGAACATCTACTGGGCTAAACGCCTGACCGAAGCGGGCGTCCACGTCATTTTTTCTGCGCCCGGGCTGAAGATCCACGCCAAACTGTTCCTGATCTCCCGTCGTGAGGGAGAAGAGATTGTGCGTTACGCGCATATCGGTACCGGTAACTTCAATGAGAAAACCGCCCGTCTCTATACCGATTACTCGTTACTGACTGCCGATGCGCGTATCACCAACGAAGTGCGTCGGGTGTTTAACTTTATTGAGAACCCTTACCGCCCGGTCACCTTCGATCATCTGATGGTGTCGCCGCAAAACTCGCGCCGGATGCTGTATGAGTTGATCGATACCGAAATTGCCAATGCGCAGCAGAAAAAGCCGTCCGGCATTACTCTGAAAATTAACAATCTGGTGGACAAAGGACTGGTTGACCGGCTTTATACAGCCTCCAGCGTGGGGGTTAAAGTCAATCTTCTGGTACGCGGCATGTGCTCATTGATCCCCGACTTGCCTGGGATCAGTGAAAATATTCGTGTCATCAGTATCGTTGACCGTTATCTGGAACACGATCGCGTCTATATTTTTGACAATGGCGGCGATAAAAAGGTGTTCCTCTCCTCGGCTGACTGGATGACGCGTAACATTGATTACCGCATCGAAGTGGCGGTGGCGATTCTCGATCCACGCATTAAGCAGCGCATACTCGACATTATTGCTATTCAGTTAAGTGATACGGTAAAAGCCCGCATCGTCGATAAAGAGTTGAGTAACCATTACGTCCAGCGCGGCAATCGTCGCAAAGTGCGATCGCAGCTGGCCATTTATGATTACATCAAGAACCTGGAACAACCTGAATAAATCCTATGCCAATTTCCCATAAAAGTACGCCAAAACCCCAGGAGTTTGCGGCGATCGACCTCGGATCGAACAGCTTCCACATGGTCATCGCCCGGGTGGTGGATGGCGCGATGCAGGTATTAGGTCGCCTTAAACAGCGCGTCCATCTGGCTGACGGGCTGGATGCCAACAATCGCCTGAGCGAAGAGGCGATGGAGCGGGGATTAACCTGCCTGGCGCTGTTCGCGGAGCGCCTGCAGGGATTCAGCCCCAGCAACGTCACCATTGTCGGCACCCATACGCTGCGTCAGGCGGTTAACGCCGAGACCTTTTTGCAGCGTGCCGCCGAGGTGATCCCCTACCCGATTGAGGTGATTTCGGGCCATGAAGAAGCGCGTCTGATCTTTATGGGCGTGGAACATACTCAGCCGGAGAAAGGCCGCAAGCTGGTGATCGACATCGGCGGCGGTTCAACCGAACTGGTGATTGGCGAGGATTTTGAGCCGCAGCTGGTGGAAAGCCGCCGCATGGGTTGCGTCAGTTTCGCCCAGCTCTATTTCCCTAACGGCGAAATCAGCCGCGAAAATTTCCGTCGTGCCCGCTTAGCGGCAGCGCAAAAACTGGAGACGCTGGCGTGGCAGTACCGCCTGCACGGCTGGCAATATGCGCTGGGAGCCTCCGGTACCATCAAGGCCGCCTGCGAAGTGCTGCAGGCGATGGATGAGAAAGAGAAGCTGATTACCCCTGAGCGTCTCGACAAACTGTATGACGAAGTGATCAAACATAAGTCGTTTGCCGCGCTGAGTCTGCCCGGCCTGTCGGAAGAGCGCAAAGGGGTATTTGTACCGGGTCTGGCAATTCTGTGTGGGGTGTTCGACGCACTGGCGATTCGCGAGCTGCGCCTCTCTGATGGCGCGCTGCGTGAAGGCGTGCTGTATGAAATGGAAGGCCGTTTCCGGCATCAGGATATCCGCAGCCGCACCGCGCAGAGTCTGGCGAATCATTACGCCATCGACAGCGATCAGGCGCGTCGCGTGCTCGACACAACCGAACAGCTCTATCTGCAATGGCGCGATCAGAATCCGAAACTGGCGAACCCGCAGCTGGCGGCGCTGCTGAAGTGGGCGGCGATGCTGCATGAAGTCGGGCTGACCATTAACCATAGCGGCCTGCAGCGCCACTCCGCCTATATCCTGCAAAACACCAATATGCCGGGCTTTAACCAGGATCAGCAAATGCTGCTGGCGGCACTGGTAAGATTCCACCGTAAAGCGGTGAAGATCGATGAGCTGCCACGGGTGACGCTGTTTAAGAAAAAGCAGTTCGTGCCGCTGATCTTCCTGTTGCGTCTGGGTACCCTGCTGAACAATCAGCGCCAGGCTACCACCAGGCCAGATACGCTGGTCCTGAAATGCGATGACGGCCACTGGACGCTGATATTCCCGACGGGTTACTTCAGCCAGAACACGCTGGTCCAGCTCGATCTTGAGCGCGAACAGGGGTACTGGAATGATGTTACCGGATGGAAACTGATTCTCGAAGAAGCCTGATAACGTGGGCGCCTGGCGCCCATCCAACTGAACTGATAACCATGACACAACAAACCGAACGTCTGCGTGACGAAAACTATTTCGCCGAAACCTACGGCCTGACGCCGCCGCACTCTGAAGTGGTTGCCGCGCTGCCGATGCTCAACGTCGGTAAGGCGCTCGATCTCGGCTGTGGCGGCGGTCGTAATACGCTGTTTCTTAATCAGCAGGGTTTCGAGGTAACTGCCTGGGATCACAATCCGCAGAGTCTGGCACGCCTGCACGATATCATCGGGCGCGAAGGCCTGAGCGGTATCCACACCGAGCAACGCGATCTGAACAACACGCGCTTTAATGGCGGCTATGATTTTGTGCTGTCGACCGTGGTGATGATGTTCCTGCAGCCGCAGGCCATTCCGCAGCTGATTGCCGATATGCAGGCCTGTACGGTGAGAGATGGCTACAACCTGATCGTGGCGGCGATGAACACCGACGATATGCCCTGCCCTGGCGACTTTACCTTTGCGTTTAAATCGGGTGAGCTCAGCCATTACTACCGTAACTGGCACATCGTGAAGTACAACGAACATCCCGGCCAGCTGCACCGTAAAGATGAAAACGGCAACCGCATCACCTGCCGCTTCGCTACTCTGCTGGCGCAGAAAGCCAGTTACTGATCTTTGTCTGCTGTTTTTTTCAACAGCGATTGATTTCATCTGGCGACTGTGACTAAATATTGCAGTCGCCCAGCATGGGTCATTACAGGAACCACCCCGCGTGAACAGCGCTATTTCTCCCCGAAGACGTCAAAAAACCGGCACCATGACCCGCATCGTGTTGCTGATCAGCTTTATCATTTTGTTTAGCCGCCTGATTTTTATCCTGCCTGCTGCTTTCGAACATCACCAGCAACAAAAATCGCTGCCTGAACCGGTTGCCGTCAGTTCTGGCGATACGCGTTAGCGAACACGACTTATTCGCCTGAAAAAACTGCCACGCCGTCCGGTTGACTGCGCCATTTTTTGCATCCCTTTTTCAGGCGAAACGCTACACTTCGTGCTGGTGCTTTCAGACTAAAGGGATTCAACGTGTCTGCCTCACACTCTCAACGTTTAAGTGAAATACGTCATCGCATTCTGACGCTGCTGCTCAATGAGCACGATCTGGTTGATGCGTTGCTGGATAAAGCCAGTGACCTCAGCCCTGAACAGCAACGTGAAAATGCGACCCAGCGTGACGCGCTGGAACAGGATATCCTTCAGCTGCACGCGGCTGACCTTGCCGATATCCTCGAAGCCTTACCGGAAGAAGAACGTCAGGCGCTGTGGCGGCTGGTGCCGAACGAACGACGCGGCCTGGTGCTGGTAGAAGCCTCGGAAACCGTCTGGGCCAGCCTGACCGAAGAGATGAGCGACCGCGATATTCTGCGCGCCATCGAACCGCTGGATATCGACGATCAGGTATGGCTGGCACGCTATCTGCCGCGTGACCTGACCGGTCGCCTGCTGGCGTCGGTGGAGCCGGGCCTGCGCGCCCGGATGCTGAGCGTGGTGGAGTTTGACCGCGACCGCGTTGGCCGGGTGATGGATTTCAATATCCTGACGGTGCGCGACGACGTGACGCTGGCCACGGTACAGCGTTACCTGCGTAAGCATAAAAGCATGCCGGGTGGCACCGATAAAATCTTCATCACCAATGATGATAATCTGCTGCTGGGCGAACTGATGCTGACTGACATCCTGCTGAACAAGCCTAAAACGCTGGTCAGCGAGGTGATGAATGCCCGCCCTACGACCTTCCAGCTCAACGATAAAGCCGAAGACGCCGCCAGCGCCTTTGAACGTTATAACCTGATCTCCGCCGCGGTCACCGATGCAAAAGGCCGGCTGATTGGCCGTATCACCATTGAAGACATCATCGATTTGGTCAACGCCGAAAACGAAAGCAACATTCGTAAGATGGGCGGTATCAGTCAGGAAGAGGATGTGTTCGCCCCGGTGCGTAAGTCGGTGCGCAAGCGCTGGGCATGGCTGGCGATTAATCTCTGCACCGCCTTTATCGCTTCACGGGTCATCGGGCTGTTTGAAGGCACCATTTCGCAAATTGTGGCGCTCGCCACCCTGATGCCGATTGTCGCGGGCATTGGCGGCAACACCGGTAACCAGACCATCACCATGATTGTGCGTGCGCTGGCGCTGCATCAGGTTGAACCGGGAAACTTCTCGTTCCTGATTGTCCGTGAACTGGGCGTGGCACTGATCAACGGCCTGTTCTGGGGCGGCATTATGGGCGGCATCACCTGGCTGATGTATGACAACCTGGCGCTGGGCGGTGTGATGATGCTGGCAATGGCGCTGAATCTGCTGCTGGCGGCGCTGATGGGGGTTCTGGTGCCGCTGGTGATGACCAAAATGAAGCGCGATCCTGCCGTCGGCTCCAGCGTATTGATTACCGCTATCACCGACACCGGCGGCTTCTTCATCTTTCTGGGGCTGGCGACGCTGTTCCTGCTGCCGCACTGAGCCTCAGGCGCGGTCTTCGCGGCGTTGTAATGCCCGCCTGAGATTGCGCTGGCGCGTCACCTGCGCCAGCTCACCGATGGCAGATGGCAGCGCATAAGTGCCGCGCTGGCTTAACCACGCCAGCACATCGTCCAGATGCCAGATTGCAGTTTTGCCGTCATGCACCGGCAGCGGAAACGGCGGACGCTGGCTGAGCATCAGTTTACGCATATTCTGGCGTGACATACCGGTGAGTTCCGCCACATCCGTCAGCCCGACAAAATCGGGTGCCGCTTCCGCCAGTATCGCGCCGGGAATCGCGCTCATGACCTCTTCCTCTGCGCGTTTCAGTGCCTCACTGGCAGAAGAGGCCTCACGGCTAAACTCCAGCGCAATTCTGCCGGGAACGCCAAGCCCGACCAGCGCATCATCACAGCCCGCCATTGCCAGATTCTCCAGCATCTCATCCTGCGTGGCATGATCCACTGGCAGACTAAATCGTAGAGTAAAACGGTATTCCATGAGCCGCTCCTTTTGCTGTGTCAGGCCGTAAGAGTGTGACAATGATCAACCACGCGCCGCAGGGCATTGGCATGGTTTTGCGCACTCTTCGGCGTACTCCAGATGCAGGTCAGGCAAAACTCGCCACACCGACAGGTCATCAGTTTTTTCGGGCAGTACATTTTGCCCCACGCATGATGGCCGCCCGGCACCACCCGCCATCCATGGGATTCTGCGTAACATAAAGCCGATTCAATCTCTTTATTGGGATGTCGCTTTCTGACCATCTGAGCCTCTCAGCCTGACGTGAAACCCGCCAGTTGTCAACTGACAACTGATAAAATAGATGTTATGCGGCTCAGCATGGGCAGACTTTTTCTCGCGGTAAAACAGTCAGGGTATAAACTGGAAAGCGGCACGCAAAAAATCATCAACTGTGGATTTACGCGACCAGAATAAAAACACTCTATGGAGGCAACATGTTTAAAGCTGATGATTTTGTCCAGTCAAAGACCGGCGGTCCAAAGATGCAGGTGCTGCGGGTTGAAGGCGATACCCTGTGGTGTGCACGCATTGACGATGCGACCAAAAATGAGATTGAAGTCAAGGCGGATAGCGTGAATCTGTATCACGAAGAAGGCGACTTCGGCGTCTGCTGATAAAACTGGCCCCGGTTAAGGGGCCAGACTATTACGGCTTATCCTGCTGAAGGTTGTCGTGACCGAGGCCGCCGATAAACGGCAGACGCAGCCGGAAAGGCGTGAAATCCAGCCCCATATTTAAGCCCAGCAGATTCACTTCAAAGCCCTCTTCAGCGCCGAGCGTCACACCCGCTACGCCCAGAATCGACACCTGTAATCCGCGTCCCGATGGCGGTAACCCAATCGGACGCCACAACGGCCGGTAATCTTTGCCTAGCGCATTAGCGGGCAGATCGAGTTTCAGTGCCGGCACTTCCCGGCCGATATGCGCCAGAAAGGTATTACTGTTGGGGCCCGGCCAGGCGTGATAGGTGGTCGGCCACGGGTAAGATTTAATTGCCGCTTCAATCTGCGGGATCATCGCTTCCGCCGCCGGACCGCGATGCTCCACCAGCAACCGCGGTTTCGCGCCATACCAGTAACCATCCGGAATATTAGTGTTGCGGCGGACTTTATCGCCGCTGCCCCAGCTAATCACTTCATAACGGTTATAACGACTTTCGCCAGCGCGTTTAAAGATGATCCACGGATGAACCGCCACCGCGCCTTTCCAGCCGTAGGTCGGCGCGGCATAGACCTGCACTATCGCCAGGTTGGCTATGGCGCGCGGATCGGGCGCTATCCCGGCCGAATCACGACGAGCCGACCACCAGCTACCCTTTTCATTGTTATCGCTGTGGCGGGTCGCCTGCGCGATGCTGGCACCCAGCGATAACAGTAAGACGGCAACAAAAAACAGGCTGAACACTTTAAGTGAGAGCATGACAACATTCCTGGTGACAATAGTGGCAACGTCTGATTAGCAGACGGATTCAATAAGGGGCGGCTTTGGGATACGAACGATCGGTGAAAGCGGCGGGTAAAGGCGGACGGCAAAGCGGACGCGCGTCTCTCTACTGCAGAGCAGGATAGCGCAATTTGCGGCAAAGTGAACAGAAAACCGCCAGCGGCGGGTATGGATGCGCTGAAAGGTTAAAACGGAGAACAGAATGGCCTGCCTGTTAACAGCCAGTAAAAAGCCCGCGGTAAGGCGGGCTTCAGTTACTCAGGATTCAGGCGGCGGTTACCGGCTTATTCCCACTCGATGGTCGCCGGTGGCTTACCGCTGATGTCATAGACCACGCGGGAAATACCATTGACTTCATTGATGATGCGGTTAGAGACGCGGCCGAGGAAATCATACGGCAGGTGCGCCCAGTGTGCGGTCATAAAGTCGATGGTTTCCACCGCACGCAGCGAGACAACCCAGTCATATTTACGACCATCGCCCATTACACCCACTGAACGTACCGGCAGGAAGACGGTGAAGGCCTGGCTGACTTTGTTGTAGAGATCGGCTTTATGCAGCTCTTCGATAAAGATCGCATCGGCACGGCGCAGCAGGTCGCAATACTCTTTCTTCACTTCGCCCAGTACTCGCACGCCCAGACCCGGACCCGGGAATGGATGACGGTAGAGCATATCGTACGGCAGGCCCAGCTCCAGACCGATCTTACGCACTTCGTCTTTGAACAGCTCTTTCAGCGGCTCAACCAGGCCCATCTTCATCTCTTTCGGCAGGCCACCGACGTTATGGTGCGATTTGATGACGTGCGCTTTACCGGTGGCAGAAGCCGCCGACTCAATCACATCCGGATAGATGGTGCCCTGCGCCAGCCACTTAACGTCCTGCAGTTTCAGCGCTTCTTCGTCAAAGACTTCCACAAAGACGCGACCGATGGTTTTACGCTTGGCTTCAGGTTCATCAATCCCCGCCAGCGCATCCAGGAAACGCATCTCAGCCGGCACATGGATGATGTTGAGACCGAAGTGGTCGCCAAACATATCCATCACCTGTTGTGCTTCGTTCAGGCGCAGCAGACCGTTATCCACGAACACACAGGTCAGGCGATCGCCAATGGCGCGATGCAGCAGCATCGCCGTCACGGAGGAGTCAACGCCGCCGGACAGGCCAAGGATTACTTTATCGTTGCCGACCTGCTCACGCAGGCGCTCAACCGCATCTTCGATGATTTTAGCTGGCGTCCACAGCGCTTCACATTCGCAGATGTCGATGATGAAACGTTCAAGCATCCGCAGGCCCTGACGGGTATGCGTCACTTCCGGGTGGAACTGCACGCCGTAGAAACGCTTCTCTTCGTTGGCCATGATGGCAAACGGACAGGTTTCGGTGCTAGCAACGGTGACGAAGTCGTCCGGAATGGCGGTCACTTTGTCGCCGTGGCTCATCCAGACATCCAGCAGCGGTTTACCAGCAGCGCTGATCGCGTCTTCAATACCGCGCACCAGCGCACTTGGCGTGGTCACTTCAACCTGAGCATAACCAAACTCACGCTCGCTGGAACCGGAGACTTTGCCGCCCAACTGCATCGCCATGGTCTGCATACCGTAGCAGACACCCAGCACCGGCACACCGGCGCTGAAGACATATTCAGGCGCACGCGGACTGTTCAGCTCGGTGGTGCTTTCCGGTCCACCGGAGAGGATGATGCCGCTCGGATTGAACTGGCGAATCTGCTCTTCGGTGACGTCCCATGCCCAGAGTTCACAGTAGACACCCAGTTCGCGCACGCGACGTGCCACCAGCTGAGTATATTGAGAGCCGAAATCGAGAATCAGAATGCGATGCTTATGGATATTTTCCGTCGTCATTGAGGGGTTTCCAGAACGGTGACTTGATAAAGTAAAGCGCCCGGCTGAAGCCGGGCGGGAAATCTTACGGGATTACGATCCCATGCGGTAGTTCGGTGACTCTTTGGTGATGGTCACATCGTGTACGTGGCTTTCGTTGATGCCGGCGCCGCTTATGCGGACAAATTCCGCTTTGGTGCGCAGATCATCAATGGTCGGGCAGCCGGTCAGGCCCATACAGGAGCGCAGTCCGCCCATCTGCTGGTGTACGATCTCTTTCAGGCGGCCTTTATAGGCAACGCGGCCTTCGATACCTTCCGGCACCAGTTTGTCAGCCGCGTTATCGGTCTGGAAGTAACGGTCAGATGAGCCTTTTGACATCGCGCCCAGTGAACCCATGCCGCGATAGGATTTGAATGAACGACCCTGATAGAGTTCGATTTCGCCCGGTGATTCTTCGGTACCCGCCAGCATCGAACCGACCATCACGCAGGATGCACCCGCTGCAATCGCTTTGGCGATGTCGCCTGAGAAGCGGATGCCGCCATCAGCAATCACCGGAATACCGGTCCCTTCAAGCGCAGCAACGGCATCAGACACTGCGGTAATCTGCGGCACGCCCACACCGGTCACGATACGGGTAGTACAGATGGAGCCAGGACCAATACCGACTTTCACTGCGCTGACGCCCGCTTCAACCAGCGCCAGAGCGCCGGCACCGGTCGCCACGTTGCCGCCGACGATTTCAAGATCGGGGTATTTCGCGCGGGTTTCACGAATACGTGACAGCACGCCTTCGGAATGACCGTGCGAGGAGTCAATCAGCAGCACGTCAACACCGGCCGCCACCAGAGCATCGATACGCTCTTCGTTGCCTGCGCCCGCGCCAACGGCCGCACCCACGCGCAGACGTCCCTGCGCATCTTTACAGGCGTTAGGTTTACGTTCGGCTTTCTGGAAATCTTTTACGGTGATCATGCCCAGCAGATGGAAGCTGTCGTCTACCACCAGCGCTTTCTCAACGCGCTTTTCATGCATTTTGTGCAGCACCACATCGCGCGCTTCACCCTCTTTCACCGTCACCAGACGATCTTTCGGGGTCATTACCGCGGAAACCGGCTGGGAGAGGTCAGTGACAAAGCGAACATCACGACCGGTAATGATACCGACCAGTTCGTTGTCGCGGTTCACTACCGGATAACCGGCGAAGCCGTTACGCTCGGTCAGCGCTTTCACTTCGGCCAGTGGGGTGGTTGGCAGTACGGTCTGTGGTTCAGTGACCACGCCGCTCTCATGCTTCTTCACCTTGCGGACTTCATCCGCCTGGCGTTCAATAGACATGTTTTTGTGAATGAAGCCGAGACCGCCTTCCTGCGCCAGCGCAATCGCCAGGCCCGCTTCGGTCACGGTGTCCATCGCAGCGGAGAGCATAGGAATATTTAAACGGATATTTTTGGTCAGCTGAGTGCTGAGATCGGCCGTATTCGGCAGGACGGTGGAGTGTGCAGGAACGAGCAAAACGTCGTCAAAAGTGAGTGCTTCTTTAGCGATTCTTAACATGGCAATACTCCACCTCGGGTGAATGAGAATAGATAAAATATTGCCGCGGCATTATACAGGCCGTAATCGATTGCCTCCAGCATTATTTCAGAAAAACTCTTGATCCGTGCTAGCAGCCCTGTAGTATCGGTGAATTAACCTGCTGATTTGGAATTTGATCTTCGTCACATGTCGCTGCCACCCGTCGCCAATATTTTTACCGTCAGCCGTCTTAACACCACAGTGCGTCAGCTGCTGGAAAAAGAGATGGGCCTGGTCTGGCTGAGCGCCGAGATCTCTAACTTCACTCAACCCGCTTCCGGGCACTGGTACTTCACCCTGAAGGATGACGGTGCCCAGGTGCGTTGCGCGATGTTCCGCAACGGTAACCGTCGCGTCACTTTCCGGCCGCAGCATGGTCAGCAGGTGCTGGTTCGCGCCAATATTACCCTGTATGAGCCGCGCGGCGACTATCAGCTGATTATCGAAAGTATGCATCCGGCCGGTGAAGGTCTGCTGCAGCAGCAGTTTGAACTGCTGAAAGCCCGGCTGGCGACCGAAGGGCTGTTCGAACCGCAGCATAAGCAACCGCTGCCTGACCCGGCGCGCCAGGTCGGTGTGATTACCTCTTCAACCGGTGCCGCGCTGCACGATGTGCTGCGGGTGCTGCATCGCCGCGATCCCTCATTGCCGGTGGTGATCTACCCGACGCCGGTACAGGGCGTCGATGCGCCTGCCGCGATCGTCCGGGCGATTGAGATCGCCAACCAGCGCAATGAGTGCGACGTGCTGATTGTCGGCCGTGGCGGCGGTTCCCTGGAAGATTTATGGAGCTTCAACGACGAGCGGGTCGCGCGCGCCATTTTTGCCAGCCGCATTCCAATCGTCAGCGCCGTCGGCCATGAAACTGACGTGACCATTGCCGATTTTGTGGCGGATCTACGTGCGCCAACGCCCTCTGCCGCCGCAGAGCTCGTCAGCCGTAACCAGCTTGAGCTGCTGCGTCAGCTGCAGTCGCAGCAACAGCGGCTGGAGATGGCGATGGATTATTATCTGGCGCGCCAGCAGCGGCGCTATAGCCGGCTGGAGCACCGCCTGCAACAGCAGCATCCTCAGTTACGCCTTGCCCGTCAGCAAACCGCCCTGTTCCGCCTGCAGCAGCGACTGACAGACGCGATGGAAACCGCTCTGCGCCACGCCAGCCGTCAGCAGGATCGTCTGACGCATCGGCTGACGGCGCAGCAGCCGCAGCAGCGTCTGTTCGACGCGCAGAAACAGCTACAAAGCTGGCACTATCGCCTGCAACAGAGTATGCAAAAGAAACTGAGCGCCGACCAACAGCGGTTCGGCCAGCGGGTGGCGCAGCTGGAAGGCGTCAGTCCGTTAGCAACGCTGGCGCGCGGCTTCAGCGTGACCACCGACACCACGGGCCAGGTGGTGAAAAAGACCCAACAGCTACAGAGCGGCGATCTTCTGCGTACCCGTCTGGATGATGGCTGGGTCGAGAGCCAGGTGACGCAGCTGCTGCCAGAGAAAAAGCGCCGCCGCAAAACCGCCTCCTGATCCTGCCTCTGCGTTCATACTTTTCATCTTACAGCTGGCCTCACTCACCAGGCCTATCCAGCCTGTCGGGTCTATACTTTTTGGCACATCCCTGTTGCCAAGGAGTTTCACATGGCTTTTAGCGTTATTCCTCCCTATATCCTCCGCAAAATTATCGCGCACGGCTCCGGCCATCAGCAGGAACAGGCGCGCCGTACTCTGACCCATGTCCAGCATCTGATGGCGGAACACTGGCAAAAGCCGACCGTGGCGAAAACAGCAGCGGGCGGCCATGTGGACCGTGAAATTTATGATGCGCAAAATCAGCAGACCCTTCCCGGGAAGCTGATCCGTCAGGAAGGCCAGCCTGAAAACGGTGATGTCGCCGCCGGGGAAGCCTGGGATTATCTCGGCACCACCTATGACTTTTTCTGGCAGGCGTATCAGCGTAATTCGCTGGATAATCAGGGGCTGAAACTGCTCGGAACGGTCCATTACGGCGACAAATATCAGAATGCGTTCTGGAACGGTCAGCAGATGGTATTTGGTGATGGCGACGGTGAAATTTTTAACCGCTTTACCATTGCGATAGACGTGGTGGCGCATGAACTGACGCATGGCGTGACCGAGAATGAAGCCGGTCTGATCTACTTCGAACAGGCGGGGGCGCTAAACGAGTCACTTTCCGATGTATTCGGTTCGCTGGTCAAACAGTTCAGCAAGAAGCAGAGCGCCGATCAGGCGGACTGGATTATCGGCGAAGGATTACTGGCTAGCGGCATTAATGGCAAGGGCCTGCGGTCAATGTCAGCGCCCGGCACCGCGTATGACGATCCAATGCTGGGGAAAGATCCGCAGCCGGCGCACATGGATGATTATGTGCAGACTCGTGAAGATAACGGCGGTGTGCATCTCAATTCCGGTATTCCTAACCGCGCTTTCTATCTGGCGGCGAAAGCACTGGGCGGCTATGCGTGGGAGCAGGCGGGACACGCCTGGTACGACACGATGTGCGACGATGAACTGCCGCAGGACGCCGATTTCAAAACCTTTGCCCGCTTTACCGTTCAGCATGGCGAAAAACGCTTTAACCGTTCCGTTGCCAGCGCGATTGAGCAGGCGTGGAAAGAAGTGGGTGTGCTATGAGTGATCTGCCCGAACTCACCGATGATGCCACCATCATCGTGGCGCGTGAAGGCGGCCTTGCTTTTATGCCCGGCCTGCGTGCTGAGCGCCGTTTTTCGCTGGGTGAACTGCCGCCGCCGGAAAAGCAGCGCGTCTGTCGCGCCCTTGAGCAGGCGATGCCACTGGGCGAACCGGAAGAGAAAGCGCCTCAGGTGGGAAGCGGCGATCAACGCTATTTTCGCATTCAGATTCAGTATGCGACCCACCGCGAGGTCGGCACCATTGTGTTGCTGATTCCGGAACAGGTGGCGCCACCAGAATTACAGGCGCTGTGGCGTGATGGAAAATAAGCAAAAAAAGGGCCGACAACGTCGGCCCTTTTCACTGGTGAGGTTACTTGCTGTCTGGCAGCGCGTAAGCAATCACGTAGTCACCGCGATCCGGCGACTGGCGTGCGCCACCAGCCGAGATGAGGATGTACTGTTTGCCGGTTTTCGGCGAAACGTAGCTCATCGGGCCACCCTGGCTACCCACCGGCAGACGCGCTTTCCACACTTCTTTACCGGTTGAGGCATCAAAGGCGCGCAGATAGTAATCCTGGGTACCGGCGATGAACACCAGGCCACCCTGGGTTGCCAGCGTACCACCCAGCGTTGGCATACCGACCGGCATTTTCATCCGCATCTTGATGCCGAAAGGTCCGGTATCCTGCACGGTACCAACCGGCACCTGCCAGACGATTTTCTGGGTTTTCATGTCAATCGCCGACAGCGTACCAAACGGTGGCTTCTGGCAAGGAATGCCCAGCGGCGACATAAAGCGGTTTTTGTTCACCGCATACGGTGTACCTTTCAGCGGCACCGCGCCCATACCGGTGTTGATCGCTTCACCGCCGTTGCTGCCACGTGAAATCTTATTGGTGTCAGCCGGGATCATCTGTACCCACAGGCCGAGACGCATATCATTGACGAACAGCAGGTGGTTGTTCGGATCGGTTGACATGCTGCCCCAGTTCATCCCGCCCAGCGAACCCGGGAAGCTCAGCGACTTATCGGTGTCCGGCACGGTGAACAGACCATCATAACGCATCGATTTGAAGCCAATACGGCAGGCCAGCTGATCAAACGGCGTTGCACCCCACATGTCAGACTCTTTCAGCGTCTGGTTGCCAATCTGCGGCATACCGGTCGAATGAGGCTGGGTTTTGGTGTACTGCTCGTTCGGGATATGACCCTGCGGCATCGGCAGCTCTTCGACTTTAGTCAGTGGCTTGCCGGTCATGCGATCGAGCACGAAGATCATGCCGGTTTTACCGCCAATCACTACTGCCGGTTTGGTGGTGCCATCCTTCTGTGGGAAATCGATCAGGCTTGGCTGCATCGGCAGGTCGAAGTCCCACAGATCGTTATGTACGGTCTGATAAACCCACTTCTCTTTACCGGTAGTGGCGTCGAGCGCCAGCACGGATGCACCATATTTGTGATCCAGTTCGGTACGGTTCGCACCCCACAGATCGACAGATGAGCTGCCCATCGGGATAAACACGGTGTTCATCGCCGGATCGTAGGACATCGGTGCCCAGGAGTTCGGCGTACTGCGGGCGTACTCTTTGCCCGGCATTAATATCGCATTCGGATCGACATTACCCGGGTCAAACGCCCAGCGCATCTGGCCGGTGATGACGTCAAAACCACGCAACACGCCACCAGGCATATCGGTCTGGACGTTATCCGCCACGCGACCACCAACCACAACGGTGGTACCTGCCAGCGTCGGTGCCGAAGTCAGCTGATACTGGGGATCGGGTGCCTGGCCGAGGCCGGCTTTCAGATCGACGATACCGTTATGGCCAAAGTTCTCACAGAATTCACCGTTGTCGGCGTTGATAGCAATCAGACGTGCATCAATGGTGTTCATCAGGATGCGGCGCTGACAGCTATCACCGGCTGGCAGCGTGACGGCCGGAACCGGCGTCGAGCCTGGCTGAGTTGGCTGCTGCAGCGGTTTAGTGGCATCGAAATAGGCCAGACCACGGCAGCGCGGCCAGACTTCCGCCTGGGCGTTGATTTCGCGCTTCCAGATCTGCTTACCGCTGTCTGCTTCAACCGCAATCACGTTGTTGTGCGGGGTACAGAGATACAGGGTATTGCCTACCTGTAATGGGGTCTGCTGATCTTCCGCGCCGTTACCGGTCGGGCTGTCCGGGATATCGCCGGTATGGAAGGCCCAGGCAACCTGCAGATCTTTGACGTTATCGCGGGTGATCTGATCCAGCGCCACAAAGCGGCTGCCCTGCGGCGTGTTGCCGTAGTTATCCCAGTCTTTCTGCTGTTTCGCTTTATCTACCGGAATCAGCGGCAGCTCTTCTCCTGAAGAGGCCACGGTAGGATGTGGCTGAAACATCTGCACAAAGGTGACCACCATGCCAACGGCCAGCAGCGCAGAGAGCGTGTAGGCAGCTTTGGCCAGCGAGCTTTTTCCTTCACGCTTGCGCAGCGCAGGCCAGAGCAGGAAGGCCACAACCATCAGGCCAGCTGGCACCATCAGGCGCGACACCAGCGGCCAGAACTCCAGCCCGGCATCGAACAGTGACCAGATCAGCGTGCCGACAAATACCAGCAGAAACAGGACCACCGCCGAGGATTTGCGGCGGAAAAACTGTATTGCTGCCAGAACGGTCACGATACCGGCAATCAGGAAGTACAAACTGCCGCCAAGGGCGACCAGTTTACCGCCGCCAATCGCGAAGAACAGACCGGTTGCCAGCAGCACCAGTCCGAACAGCACGGATATGATTCCCAGCCCCTTAGCGGAGCGGGACGATGTTTCAGCCATAACACTAACTCTCCTGAATAAGCAGAGCGCTCACGCCGGTTGCCGCCTGAACTGCGCAACCTTGTCAAAGAGACATGCGGCGTGCCGCACTGCTTCAAATCGAATATAAACAGACCCGCGTCTGTGAAGTGACCTGGACCGGAAAAAAATGGATCGGCTGGTCCCTCCCCACGACGCGGCAGGATTGTACCACCTGGTACATTACAGAGTGAACATCTATAACGCAGTTGTTACGCTGCAATAGCATTTTTGCTACAACAATCTCTTTATCCGCACCGCTTATGCTGTCCCTGAACCGCCTGGCGCTTTCTGCGGCTGAAAATCGACACGTTTTTTCGAAATCAGGCCGTGTCCGTGATGACAGAAGTAGTTCACCGCACCGCAGGCGTTCAGCCGTTCCAGTGGCTGATGACAGTCAGGACAGCACGCCTCCGCCAGGTAGCGCGCGCCGCAACCGCTACAGATAACCTCACCGTCGCTGAGCAGCAACGGCTGCTGACATTTTTCACAGTGGATGGTCATCATCACTCCCCGCCCGTTGTTTTAGCTTGAGCCAAAAAAAGAGGGCCTTCCGGCCCTCATTTGCTTAACGCTTATTTTTCTTCATATGCGCCATCAGGCGCTTACGCTTACGCTGCTGCGTTGGCGTCAGCAGGTTGCGCTTCCCTTCGTACGGGTTATCACCCTCTTTGAACTGGATGCGAATCGGCGTTCCCATCACGTTCAGTGATTTACGGAAGTAGTTCATCAGGTAGCGCTTGTATGAGTCCGGCAGATCTTTAACCTGATTACCGTGGATCACCACAATTGGCGGGTTATAACCGCCGGCATGCGCATACTTCAGCTTAACGCGACGACCACGAACCAAGGGTGGCTGATGATCTTCGGCTGCCATGTTCATGATGCGGGTCAGCAGCGAGGTGTTTACGCGCTTCGTCGAACAGTCATAGGCTTCGGTGATTGACTCAAACAGATTACCGACGCCGCTGCCGTGCAGCGCAGAGATAAAGTGAATGCGGGCGAAATCGATAAAGCCCAGACGGTAGTCCAGCGTCTCTTTCACTTCGTCACGCACTTCCTGCGACAGGCCATCCCATTTGTTGACCACAATCACCAGCGAACGACCACTGTTGAGGATAAAGCCCAGCAGCGAGAGATCCTGATCGGAAATACCGGCGTGAGCATCAATCACCAGCATCACCACGTTGGCATCTTCAATCGCCTGCAGCGTCTTAATCACCGAGAATTTCTCTACGGTGTCAGAGATTTTGGCACGCTTACGCACACCCGCAGTGTCGATCAGAACGTATTCACGTCCATCACGCTCCATCGGGATATAGATACTGTCACGGGTGGTGCCCGGCATATCGTAGACCACCACGCGGTCTTCACCCAGGATGCGGTTAGTAAGCGTTGACTTACCTACGTTAGGACGGCCGACAATCGCCAGTTTGATCGGCAAGCCTGTCGGGTCGAAGTTTTCTTCTTCCTCTGCGGCTTCCAGTTCAGCCGTCTCCTCGGCGTCAAGTGCCGCCCAGTAAGCCTGGTTCTCTTCTTCTTCGGTGAGTTCGACCGGCTCAACCCTGTCCAGCCACGGCAACAGAGCCGTTTCGATCAGGCTGGAAACACCACGACCATGCGACGCCGCAATGGCGTGGATTTCGCCCAGACCCAGCGAATAGAAATCCACTACCGCCTGATCGGGATCGAGTCCGTCGGTTTTATTCGCCACCAGAAACGTGGCTTTCTGACGCGAACGCAGGTGTTTGGCGATTTGCTGATCGGCGGCCATCATACCCGCGCGCGCATCGACCATAAACAGCACCACATCCGCTTCTTCGATCGCCAGCAGTGACTGCTCAGCCATCCGCGTTTCAACACCCTCTTCGGTGCCGTCGATACCGCCGGTATCGATAACAATAAATTCGCGCCCTTCCACTTCGGCGCGACCATATTTGCGATCGCGAGTCAGTCCAGGAAAATCCGCTACCAGCGCATCACGAGTGCGAGTTAAACGGTTAAACAGCGTAGATTTTCCCACATTGGGACGCCCAACCAGCGCGACCACAGGTACCATAACAATGCCTCAATAAATAATTAATCGCCCGAATGGCGTGATTATAACGGCTCTGGCCGTTAAGTTCAGGCTGAAGGCGCAAAGAATACCATGCCTGACTAAAAACGAAACGGCCCCTGATTAAATCAGGAGCCGTTAGTGCGGAGGATTTCACCTGCCAGACGTTACCCGTTAGCGGGTAATCGCATAGACCTCGCCATCTTTCGACTGGATCAGCAGCTTATCGCTGGCGACCACCGGCTCGGTCTGGAAGCCGGAGCTATCCAGTTTCTGCTGCGCGACAAAGCGACCATCCGTGGTGTTCATCCAGTGCAGATAGCCTTCGCTGTCGCCGACCACCAGGTAGCCGTTGTAGAGCACCGGTGAAGTCAGGTTGCGATGCAGCAGATCGCTCTGGCGCCAGATGGCGACGCCACCGTCGGCGTTCAGCGCAATCACCCGATCATCCTGATCGACCAGATAGATGCGGCCCGCATCGACAATCAGATCTTTCACGCCGCCGATTTCGCGTTTCCACAAAATCTGACCAGAGCGCAGATCCAGCGCGGTGAGATCACCGTTATATGCCAGGGCGTAAACCACACCGTTAACGATAACCGGCGTAGTATCGACATCATTCAGACGATCGATCTCAGTCGCACCGCTGATCTGCGAAATACGCTGCTGCCAGATCAGCTGACCCTGATTCAGGATAACCGCGCTGACGCGACCACTGTCGCCGCCGACAATCGCGCCGCCAAAAGCCACCGCTGGCGCAGATTCGCCGCGCAGGGACAGCGCTGGCATATCGAGGTTAACGCTCCACTTGATGGCACCGCTGCTCTGATCCAGTCCCTGCAACATACCGTTGCTGGTGTGTACCAGTACCAGACCGTCGCTGACCACCGGACGGGAAAGGGCTTCCCCCGCCACTTTGGTCTGCCATGCCAGGCTGCCATCGCTGCTGTTCAGCGCATAAACCTGACCGCGCTCGCTGCCCACATAGACGCGATCGCCTTCAGCCGTCAGGCCACCGGACAACAGGGCTGAGCGGTTTTTCGAAAAGAAGCCGGTTTTCTCAGAGAGATCGACTTTCCATTTTTCTTTACCGTTGGTGGCATCCAGCGCTTTCACGATACCGAAACGATCGGCCGCAAACACGGTGTTGTCCAGCCAGGCGGGATGCAGGTTGGAGTAGAAATCACCGACGCCATCTCCTACCGAGGTGCTCCACACTTCCTGTGGCGTGAACTGGTTTTCCACCTTGGGCAGCGGAGCCATTTTTACCACATCTTCTTCGCCGCTAAACAGCGAACAACCGCTGAGCAAAGTGACTGAAATCAGCCCCGGCAGCAGGTATTTACGTAATTCCATGCGCTCTCTCTTGACTGGCTTAGCTTAAGTTATTCATCTTCATCTGCATCATTTGCTTCAATGCCGGAGAGGCGTCAGATTCAACCCCTTTGCTCCATGCATCGCGCGCGCCCTGCTTGTCGCCTTTGCTCAGCAGCGCTTCGCCGCGGATATCGGCCACAATGGCTGTCCAGCCATCACCCTTCACAGCGTCAAGGGTTTTAAGCGCCGCATCAGCTTGATTCTGTTGCAGTTGAATGCGTGCCAGGCGCAGGTTAATCACCGCCTGCAGGTTGGCATCTTTGGTATCTTTCAGGCCGTTTTGCAGCAGCGTCGCGGCTTTGTCCAGCTGGTTGGTATCAACATACTGTTTTGCCAGATCCATCGCGGCCAGCGCACCGTAAGTGTTGCTGTTTTCATTGGCAAAGGTGTTTACCGCTTCCAGCGTTTCTGGCTTACCCGCCTGCATGGCGCTGGTGAGCTGCTGGTACTGCGCCGACACCGACTTCGTCGCCTCTTCCTGATGGCTGGACCAGTAACGCCAGCCGCCCAGCGCAGCAATGCCGATCACTACGCCAACCGCTAACGCTTTACCATTATTGGCAAAAAAGCGGCGCAGCGCATCGGTCTGCTCGTTCTCATTGCTATACACTTCCACGCAATCCCTCTCCTTTCAATGGTTGGTGCTGTAACACGCTTACTGTAACAGCGTGCGCAAAACAGCAGCAGCCTCTGCCTGAGCCAGCGTTTGCTGCTCGCCACGGCGTAGATCTTTAATCACGACCTGACCGGCCTTCACTTCATCCTCGCCTAACACCAGCGCGACGCGAGCGCCCCATTTGTCAGCACGAGCAAACTGTTTTTTAAAGTTGCCGCCACCGAAGTTGGTCATCAACCGCAGTTCTGGCGCTTCATCACGCAGTTTCTCCGCCAGTTGCATCGCAGCAGACTGCACGCCCTGACCCGAAGCGATTACATAGACATCCACATTGCTCGTCGGTTCAAAATCGGGATTCACCGCCTGAACCAGCAGTACCAGACGCTCCATGCCCATGGCAAAGCCGACGGCTGGCGTTGCACGTCCGCCGAGCTGTTCCACCAGGCCATCATAGCGACCGCCGCCACACACCGTACCCTGTGAACCGAGGCTGTCGGTCACCCACTCAATCACCGTACGATTGTAGTAATCAAGCCCGCGCACCAGGCGCTGGTTAATGGTGTAGGCGATACCGGCATCATCCAGCAGCGCACAGAGGCCGTTGAAATGTTCGCGTGATTCATCGTCCAGGTAGTCGCCGAGTTGCGGCGCATCGTTCAGCAGTTGCTGAATTTCGGGGTTTTTGCTGTCCAGTACCCGCATTGGATTACTGTACATGCGGCGTTTGCAATCCTCATCCAGCACCTCTTTGTGCTGCTCAAGGAAGGCGACCAGCGCATCGCGATAGCGGGCGCGGGCTTCAAGGGAGCCAATGGAGTTGAGTTCAAGGCGAACGTGATCGGCGATACCCAATGCTTTCCACCAGCGGGCGTTAAGCATAATCAATTCAGCGTCAATGTCCGGGCCCTGCAGGCCAAACACCTCGACGCCCATCTGGTAAAACTGACGGTAGCGTCCCTTCTGCGGACGCTCATAGCGGAACATCGGGCCCATGTACCACAGGCGCTGTTCCTGGTTGTAGAGTAAACCGTGTTCAATACCGGCGCGCACGCAGCCTGCGGTCCCTTCCGGACGCAGCGTCAGGCTTTCGCCGTTGCGATCCTCGAAGGTGTACATCTCTTTTTCAACCACATCGGTGACTTCACCGATGGCACGTTTAAACAGCGGGGTCTGCTCCACCAGCGGTAAGCGAATTTCGCTGTAACCGTAGCTCGCCAGCGTCTGTTTAAGAACGCTTTCAATCCGTTGCCAGATGGCGGTATCCGCAGGCAGGTAATCGTTCATCCCGCGAATCGCCTGAATATTCTTCGCCACGTTAGAATCTCTTAATGCAAAAAAACCTGTCCGGCATCATACCTTATGAGGATGAAACCGCACAGGTTCAGTCAAAAAAGTCACGTACGCAAACCGCGCACGCCATTATTTTTCCAGATGCTGCACATCAATACGGCGGCTGGCATCCAGCATCGACGCTTTGGCACGAATGCGCGCTTCCAGCTGATCGATCATATCGTTGTTATCGAGACGATCGCGCTGACGCACGCCATCTTCGTAGAAGCCGCTTTTCTTGTTGCCGCCGGTCACGCCCAGCGTGGAGAGGGTTGCTTCACCTGGCCCGTTGACCACACAACCGATAATGGAAACGTCCATCGGCGTGATCAGATCTTCCAGACGCTGCTCCAGCGCGTTGACCGTGCCGATAACGTCAAACTCCTGACGTGAGCAGGTTGGGCAAGCGATGAAATTGATCCCACGAGAGCGAATGCGCAGTGACTTGAGGATGTCGAAACCGACTTTCACCTCTTCAACCGGATCGGCCGCCAGCGAAATACGCAGCGTGTCGCCGATGCCTTCTGACAGCAGTAAACCCAGCCCGATGGCCGATTTCACTGCGCCGGCACGCGCGCCGCCCGCTTCGGTGATGCCGAGATGCAGTGGCTGCTCAATCTGTTTCGCCAGCAGACGGTACGATTCAACCGCCAGGAAGACGTCAGAGGCTTTTACGCTAACTTTGAACTGATCGAAGTTAAGGCGATCGAGATGATCGACATGGCGCATGGCGGATTCCAGCAGCGCCTGCGGCGTCGGCTCGCCATACTTTTCCTGCAGATCTTTTTCCAGCGAACCGGCGTTAACGCCAATTCGGATCGGGATATTGTTATCGCGTGCACAGTCAACCACCATGCGGATGCGCTCATTGTTCCCGATGTTGCCGGGATTGATGCGCAGGCAATCGACGCCATATTCGGCGACTTTCAATGCAATGCGATAGTCAAAATGGATATCGGCCACCAGCGGGACGTTCACCTGCTGTTTAATCAGTCTGAATGCTTCTGCAGCATCCATCGTCGGCACCGAAATGCGGACGATGTCGACACCGACGCGCTCAAGGGCTTTGATCTGATTGACCGTCGCCGCCACGTCAGTGGTGCGGGTGTTCGTCATCGATTGAACAGCGATTGGCGCGCCGTCACCGACTGGCACCTTGCCGACGTAAATACGTTTGGATTTACGGCGGATAATGGGTGCTTCGTTATGCATATTTCTTCTCCACAATTGCCCGGTACGCGATACGCTGTTATTGCGCACCCAACGTCAGGCGAGCAACCTGGTTATTACGGATAAAACGACTTAAAT
>Ga0302349_1000476_pt1 | contig 47197 bp, 49 predicted proteins | sample PhyAR1_FD_202176 | JGI IMG/M metagenome (GOLD analysis project Ga0302349, IMG submission 202176) | Leaf surface microbial communities from alfalfa plants in UC Gill Tract Community Farm, Albany, California, United States - DLSL A.R1... | ecosystem: Host-associated > Plants > Phyllosphere >... | reverse complement strand
TCTGGCTGCGCGGACAAACCGTCTATGGACTGACGAAGGAAAGATGATGAGCAAAATCACCGTGATGTGCGTAGATGACTCTGCGCTGATGCGGCAACTGATGACGGAAATCATCAATAGCCATCCGGATATGGAGATGGTCGCGACTGCGCCCGATCCGTTAGTCGCCCGCGATCTGATTAAGCAGTTTAATCCGCAGGTGCTGACGCTGGATGTGGAAATGCCGCGCATGGATGGCCTCGACTTCCTCGAAAAACTGATGCGTTTACGGCCAATGCCGGTGGTGATGGTCTCATCGCTGACCGGAAAAGGCTCGGAAATTACCCTGCGGGCGCTGGAGCTGGGTGCGGTGGACTTCGTCACCAAACCGCAACTCGGGATTCGTGAAGGGATGCTGGCCTACAGCCAGATGATTGGCGACAAAATTCGTGCTGCCGCCCGCGCCCGTCTGCATAACCGGGCGGCGATGCCGGTGCCGGCGACGCTGAAAGCGGGTCCGTTGCTGAGCAGCGAGAAGCTGATTGCGATTGGTTCGTCAACCGGCGGTACCGAGGCGATTCGCCATGTGCTGCAGCCGCTGCCAGCCACCAGCCCGGCGCTGCTGATTACTCAGCATATGCCGCCAGGCTTTACCCGCTCTTTTGCCGAGCGGCTGAACAAGCTGTGTCAGATCACGGTGAAAGAGGCCGAAGACGGCGAGCGTATTCTGCCGGGACACGCCTACATCGCGCCAGGTGCGATGCACATGGAGCTGGGCCGCAGCGGTGCCAACTACGTGGTGAAACTGAACGAAGGGCCACCGGTCAACCGGCACAAACCCTCTGTGGATGTGCTGTTTAAATCGGTGGCGATCAACGCCGGACGCAATGCGGTCGGGGTGATCCTCACTGGCATGGGCAACGACGGGGCCGCCGGGATGCTGGAAATGCATCGGGCTGGTGCCTGGACCATTGCCCAGAACGAAGCCAGCTGTGTGGTATTTGGCATGCCGCGTGAGGCGATAGCCACGGGCGGCGTGAGTGAAGTCGTGGATTTAAGCAACATCAGCCAGCACATGCTGGCGAAAATTAGCGCCGGACAGGCATTGCGTATTTAACAGGCCCGTCCTGCCGGGCGAGATAACACAGGAGTAGATATGGCTGATAAAAACATGCGCTTTTTGGTGGTAGACGACTTCAATACGATGCGTCGTATTGTGCGTAACCTGCTGAAAGAGCTGGGCTTCAACAACGTTGAAGAAGCAGAAGATGGCGTGGATGCGCTCTCAAAGCTGAAAGCGGGTGGTTTTGACTTCGTCATTTCCGACTGGAACATGCCGAACATGGATGGCCTGCAGCTGCTGCAAACCATCCGTGCTGATGCCGCGATGAGCAGCATGCCGGTACTGATGGTCACCGCAGAAGCGAAGAAAGAGAATATTATCGCTGCCGCTCAGGCTGGCGCCAGCGGATACGTCGTGAAACCGTTCACGGCGGCGACGCTGGAAGAAAAGCTGGGCAAAATTTTCGAAAAACTGGGCATGTAAGGAGATGTGATGAGCGACCTTCCGAAACCAACTGAGGATGCCTCGGCACACGACATCATTACCCGCATCGGCTCTCTGACGCGTATGCTGCGCGACAGCCTGCGCGAGCTGGGGCTGGATCAGGCGATTGCCGATGCGGCTGAAGCCATTCCCGATGCCCGCGATCGTCTGGATTATGTGGTGCAGATGACGGCGCAGGCCGCCGACCGTGCGTTGAACTGCGTTGAAGCGGCACAACCGCATCAGGATAAGATGGAAGCCGGGGCAACCCAGCTGAAAGGGCGTTGGGACCAATGGTTTGAAAACCCAATTGAACTGGCCGATGCGCGTGAGTTGGTAACGGATACTCGCGAATTCCTTGCTGCCGTGCCGGATCATACGTCCTTTACCAACAAGCAGCTGCTTGAAATCATGATGGCGCAGGATTTCCAGGACCTGACCGGTCAGGTGATCAAGCGCATGATGGATGTGATCCAGGAGATTGAGCGCCAGCTGTTAATGGTGCTGCTGGAGAACATGCCGGAAGTCAGTGCCGAGAAGCGTCAGGAAGGCACCAGCCTGCTGAACGGTCCGCAGATCCACGCCGATGCACCTGGCGTGGTGGCGAACCAGGATCAGGTTGATGACCTGCTGGACAGCTTAGGATTTTAATCGGCTGAAGCCAGCCTGCGGGCTGGCGACACGGCTGCACCTCTCTGTTACGGGTCCACCAGACGGTGGGCCCGCTCTGCTTTGCCCGACTCATCCGTCAAAGAACGCCCCTTTTTCCCGTTTTATCTGCGCTTTAACCCCACTCAAATTTGGCATTCTATGCTCAGAATTCCTGCCAACCGAGGTTTGTCGTGGCTGAAGAGAGCGACGAGGACAAAACAGAATCGCCCACCGCGCACCGACTTGAAAAAGCGCGTGAGGATGGGCAGATCCCGCGATCGCGCGAGCTGACCTCATTACTGATGCTGCTGGCCGGCATCATGATTCTGTGGATGGGCGGCACCATGATGGCGCACCGGCTGGCCAGCATGGTCGCCACCGGTTTGCGTTTCGATCACGGCATGGTGACCGACGATAAAATTATCATCAGCCACATCGGCAGCCTGATTGGTCAGGCGCTGATGGCGCTGCTGCCGCTGATGGGCGGACTGGTGCTGGTCGCGATTGCTGCGCCGATGCTGCTGGGCGGCATTGTGATCAGCGGCAAGTCGATCAAGGTCGACTTCACCAAGCTCAGTCCGATGGCCGGTTTCAAGCGCATGTTTGCCGCACAGGCCTGGACCGAACTGTTCAAAGGCATTCTCAAGACCGTGCTGGTGGGCGCCGTTGGCTGCTGGTACATCTACGCTCACTGGCCGGAGATGCTGCGTCTGATCAGCGAATCCCCGATCACCGCTCTGATACACGGCATGGATATGATCGCCATCTGCTGCACCCTGGTGATGCTGGGGCTGGTGCCGATGGTGGGTTACGACGTCTTCTGGCAGCTCTACAGCTATTACAAAAAGCTGCGCATGTCGCGTCAGGAAATCCGCGATGAGCACAAGCAGCAGGAGGGCGATCCGCACGTTAAAGGGCGTATTCGCCAGCAGATGCGCGCCGCCGCCCGCCGCCGCATGATGGCCGATGTGCCGAAGGCTGACGTCATCGTCACTAACCCGACCCACTATTCGGTGGCGCTGCAGTACAACGAGAAGAAGATGAGTGCGCCGAAGGTGATAGCCAAAGGCGCGGGCGAGATTGCCCTGCGTATTCGTGAACTGGGTGCGGAACACCGCATACCGGTTCTGGAAGCACCGCCGCTGGCGCGTGCGTTATACCGACACACTGAAATTGGACAGCACATCCCCGGCGCGCTCTATGCGGCGGTGGCGGAAGTGCTGGCATGGGTCTGGCAGTCACGCCGCTGGAAGCGTGAAGGCGGCCTGATCCCGACCAAACCGAAAAACCTGCCGGTCCCGGCAGAGATGGACTTTGCAGGAGAGAGCAAAAACGATGGCTAATAACCTGGCCGCAAAACTACGTTTACCGGGCAACTTTAAAGATATGCAGTGGCAGGTACTGGCAGGTCCGGTACTGATCCTGATGATCCTGTCGATGATGGTGCTGCCGTTACCGCCGTTCATCCTCGATCTGCTGTTCACCTTTAACATTGCGCTGTCGATCATGGTCCTGCTGGTGGCGATGTTCACCCAGCGTACGCTGGAATTTGCGGCTTTCCCGACCATTCTGCTGTTCTCCACCTTGCTGCGTCTGGCGCTGAACGTCGCCTCAACCCGTATCATTCTGATGGAAGGGCATACCGGTGCGGCAGCGGCGGGTCAGGTGGTTGAGGCCTTTGGTCACTTCCTGGTCGGCGGCAACTTCGCCATCGGTATCGTGGTGTTTATCATCCTGGTGATCATCAACTTTATGGTCATCACCAAGGGTGCGGGCCGTATCGCAGAAGTGGGCGCGCGCTTTGTGCTTGACGGGATGCCCGGTAAGCAGATGGCGATCGACGCCGACCTCAACGCCGGTCTGATTGGCGAAGATGAAGCTAAACGCCGCCGTTCTGAAGTGACCCAGGAAGCGGACTTCTACGGTTCGATGGACGGTGCCAGTAAGTTCGTTCGCGGCGATGCCATTGCCGGTATCATGATCATGGTGATCAACGTTATCGGCGGCCTGCTGGTCGGCGTGGTGCAACACGGCATGGACGTGGGGCACGCGGCAGAAACCTATACCCTGCTGACCATCGGTGACGGCCTGGTCGCGCAGATCCCGGCGCTGGTGATCTCTACCGCGGCGGGCGTTATCGTAACCCGCGTGGCGACCGATCAGGACGTTGGCGAGCAGATGGTGACCCAGCTGTTCAAAGATCCGCGGGTGCTGATGCTGAGCGCCGGCGTCATCGGCCTGCTGGGGCTGGTGCCGGGTATGCCAAACTTCGTGTTCCTGCTGTTTACCGCGGCCTTACTCGGTCTGGCCTGGTGGCTGCGCGGACGTGAAATGCAGCCGAACAAAAAGTCGGAAGCAACGCCGGGCAGCATCACCAAAGCGCCGGACACGCCCGCCACCGCCGAAGCGTCGTGGACCGATGTCCAGCTGGAAGACACGCTGGGAATGGAAGTGGGTTACCGGCTGATTCCGATGGTCGATCATCTGCAAAATGGCGAACTGCTGGGCCGCATCCGCAGTATCCGTAAAAAAGTGGCGCAGGACGTGGGCTTCCTGCCGCCGGTGGTCCACATTCGTGACAACATGGAACTGCCACCGGCGCGCTACCGTATTCTGATGAAAGGGGTCGAAATCGGCAGCGGCGATGCCTATCCTGGCCGCTGGATGGCGATCAACCCAGGCACCGCGGCAGGCAGTCTGCCGGGTGAAGCCACCGTCGATCCGGCGTTTGGGCTGGCAGCGGTCTGGATTGACAGTGCGCTGAAAGAGCAGGCGCAGATCCAGGGCTTTACCGTAGTGGAAGCGAGCACCGTGGTGGCCACCCACCTTAACCATCTGATTGGGCAATTCGCCAGCGAGCTGTTTGGCCGTCAGGAAGCGCAGCAACTGCTGGATCGCGTCACTCAGGAGATGCCGAAGCTGACGGAAGACCTGGTGCCGGGCGTGATTTCGCTGACCACGCTGCACAAGGTGCTGCAAAACCTGCTGGTGGAGCGGGTATCCATTCGTGATATGCGCACCATCATCGAAACGCTGGCGGAACATGCGCCAGTGCAAAGTGATCCTCAGGAGCTGACCAGCGTGGTGCGCGTGGCGCTGGGCCGCGCCATTACTCAGCAGTGGTTCCCGGGCAACGATGAAGTGCAGGTGATCGGACTGGATTCAACACTGGAACGCTTGTTATTACAGGCGTTGCAGGGCGGCGGCGGACTGGAACCGGGCCTGGCTGATCGGCTGCTGAGCCAGGCGCAGGCGGCGCTGCAGCGTCAGGAGATGCTCGGCGCACCGCCGGTGCTGCTGGTGAACCATCCGCTGCGGGCGTTACTGGCGCGCTTCCTGCGTCGCAACCTGCCGCAGCTGGTGGTGCTGTCGAATCTGGAGCTGAGCGATAACCGCCAGATTCGGATGACCGCCACCATCGGAGGCAAATAATGCGCTGGCTGGTGATGGCATTCGTGATGCTGCCACTGATGGCGCAGGCGGCCGGTGGTGCCTGGAGTGCTTCGGCCAATGGGCCGCTGCTGGCTAACCGCGGCAGCTGGCAACGGGCGCAGCCGCTGACGCCGCCCGCCGACATTAGCGGGGAGGTCAGCGTCGTTAACTGGCGTTATCAGCTGAGCAGACCGGCCCCGTCCGGCCTGCAGGTGCGGCTGTGCGGCGAACAGCGCTGCACTTCCCTGGAGGGGGCCAGCGGCACCACACGCGGGTTGGCACATCTGAGCGCCGGTGAGACTTTGCACATGGTGTTTGGTTTTGCCGGAAGCGGGGCGCTGCCACCCGGTTTACGGGTGGTGAGCAGTGAAGTGATGGTCAATTACGAGTAAGGATATCGTTGCTGAATTGACTAGCGCACCTGGGCACAGTGCGCAAGTGCATAGTTTGTGTTCAGGCGTTAACCCCCTTCATTCCCTCCTCAGAGTAGCGACCGCCTTTAACTTCAACCTGTTGATGAACAGCATCCAGCAACCCGATATCTTCCTCTTCCAGCTCGATATCCGCGGCTTCCGCGTTTTCAGTGAGATAAGCGATCTGTTTGGTGCCTGGAATCGGCACAATTTTTTCATACTGTGCCAGTAGCCAGGCCAGCGCAATCTGCCCGGTAGTGGCGTGATATTTCTCCGCCAGCGGCGTTACCGCGTTAAGAAGCTGGAGATTGTGATCGATATTTTCCTGCTGGAAACGGTCATTATTTTTGCGGAAATCACCTTCAGCAAAATCGCTGTTTTTACGGTATTTACCGGTCAGGAAACCTCTGCCCAGCGGCGAATAGGGCACCAGGCCGATACCGAGCTTTTTCACCGCTGGCAGAATTTCCTCTTCGATGTCTCGCGTCCAGAGTGAATATTCCGTCTGCAGCGCGGCCAGCGGGTGGATCGCCTGCGCCCGGTTCAGCGTTGCGGCAGAGGCTTCACACAATCCAATCCGGGCGATTTTGCCCTCCTGCACCAGACGGCTGAGACACTGCATGCTCTCCTCAATCGGCGTCGCCGGACTGATGCGATGCAGATAAAAGAGATCGATACGCTCGACGCCCAGCCGTTTCAGGGAGGCATGGCAGCTGCGGGTAATGTAGTCTGGCTGATTATTAATGGTGCGGGCATAGGCCGCATCCGCCGGACGCTCAATGCCACATTTGGTGGCGACGGTGAACTTCAGCCGTTCAGACTTGCTCAGCCCGGCAAGAAACTCTCCGATCAGCTGCTCGTTGTGGCCACGTCCGTAGAGATCGGCGGTATCAATAAAAGTGATATCCAGCTCGCGCAGCTGGCTGAGCAGTTGCAGGGAGTGACGATCATCGGTCTGACCGTAAAATTCGCTTAGCCCCATCGCGCCGTAGCCGATGGCGCTGACATCCAGACCCTGAGTTAACGTTCGCTTTTTCATTGTCTCTCCTCGTAAGTGAGACGCGATTGTTTCACTCCGTGCGACAGCAATGAATTGCTCTTTCCGTCATGCAAGAAAGGTATCAGGGACGAAAGGGGACAACATCAGGATGGGCGACAGGCCGCGCGGAAGAAGGGAAACCGCGACTCAGCCGCGCAGACGCGCGGGGCTCAGCGTTCAGCGGACTGCGAGAGTGTTCTCAGCGCATCGAGAACCGCCTCATTGTTTTCATCAGCGCGAATAGCCGCATAAACATCAATCGCCAGCTGTTGCGCCGCGCCTTCCGTCAGCGGGCGGTAACAGAGTCCTGCCTGATTAAAGGTACATTTTGACTGCGGCATCAGCGCGAAGCCTTTACCTCTGGCGATGTGCGACAGCATCAGCAGGGAATCTTCCGGCTCTCTCACTCGTTTCAGCGTGACGCTGAGCATGGCGAAGAAGCGCTCGCATTTATCGTAAAACTGCGGATTGGCACTGCGCGCGAACCAGAACAGCGGCAGGTCAGCCAGCGCCTCCGGTGAGACTTTTGCCGCCAGACTGGCCGGATGGGCCGACGGCATCGCGACCAGAAGCGGCTCGCGGTGAACCCAGGCGTACTGGACAGCTTTTTCCGCTTCCGGACCTTTTTCACCGGTGAGGATCAAATCCAGGCTGTTTTTTGCGAGGCTTTGCAACAGCTGAGCGGAAGTCAGGCTGGGCATTTCCATCTCATCACGGGCATGAAAAGCGGCGAGTTGCTTATTGAGCGGCGCGATCAGTTCAAAGTTCAGCGTGCGGGTCAGCCCGATGCGCAGCCGTGCGGCAGGCTGCGCTTCCTGCTTTAAGGCACTCAGCGCACTGAGGATCGCTTCTGCTTTCGCCACCAGCGCACGGCCCGCTTCGGTGAGCGTTACCTCATGGGTTGTGCGACTGAACAGCAACTGACCGAGCAGATCTTCCAGGCTTTGAATCTGGCGGGTAAGCGGAGGCTGCGTGATGCTGAGTCGCTCTGCGGCCCGGCGAAAATTAAGCTCGTGTGCGACAGCCAGAAAGCACTGCAACTGTTTAATGGTGGGAAGGTGGCTGCTGATGAGGTGCGCGGCGACAGACATAACACGCTCCTGCTGCGGAGATTGGGGGGAAGTTCAGAGAGGATACTGAGATCAAAAACGGAGAGGGAAAACCTCTCCGTTTCTGAGATTACATGCGCTCGACGGTGTCGATACCCAGCGTATCCAGACCCTGCTTCAGCGTTTTCGCGGTCAGCGCGGCCAGCTGTAGCCGGCTCAGGCGGGTTTCTTCTGATTCCGCGCTGAGGATCGGGCAGTGCTCGTAGAAGCCGGAGAACAGGCCGGCCAGATCGTAGAGATAGGCACACATCACGTGCGGCGTACCGTCGCGCGCCACCTGAGTGATCACCTCTTCGAACTGCAACAGACGGGTGGCCAGCTGCGCTTCACGTTCTTCGCTGATCACAATCTCTGCATCCAGTGCATCAGCGTCAATACCGGCTTTACGGAATACCGACAGCACGCGGGTATAAGCGTACTGCATGTAAGGCGCGGTGTTGCCTTCAAACGCCAGCATGTTATCCCAGTCAAAGATGTAGTCGGTGGTGCGGCTTTTCGACAGGTCAGCGTATTTCACCGCGCTGATGCCCACCACTTCCGCCAGCGTTTTCACTTCCGCTTCGCTCATCTCCGGGTTCTTCTCACGCACCAGGGTATAGGCACGCTGATAGGCTTCATCGAGCAGATCGGCCAGCTTGATGGTGCCGCCGCTACGGGTCTTGAACGGACGACCATCTTTGCCCAGCATCATGCCGAAGGCATGGTGTTCCAGCGGTACCGACTCCGGCACATAGCCCGCTTTACGCACGATAGTCCAGGCCTGCACCAGATGCTGATGCTGACGCGAGTCGATGTAGTAGAGCACCCGATCGGCCTTCAGGGTTTCATAACGATATTTGGCGCAGGCGATATCGGTGGTGGTATAGAGGTAGCCGCCATCCTTTTTCTGGATGATGACGCCCATCGGTTCGCCTTCTTTGTTCTGGAACTCATCCAGGAACACCACGGTCGCGCCTTCACTTTCCACCGCTAACCCTTTCTGTTTCAGGTCAGCGACGATGCCGGGCAGCATATCGTTGTAGAGGCTCTCACCCATCACATCTTTGCGCGTCAGGGTGACATTCATGCGGTCATAAATTTTCTGGTTCTGACTCATGGTGATGTCGACCAGTTTTTTCCACATCTGGCGGCAATAGTCGTCGCCGCCCTGCAGTTTGACCACATAGCTGCGCGCCCGCTCGGCAAACGCTGGGTCTTCGTCGTAAGTCCGCTTGGCTTCACGGTAGAACGCTTCCAGATCGGCCAGCGCCATCTCGGCGTGATGCTCGTTTTGCTGTTTTTCGAGGAAGGCAATCAGCATACCGAACTGGGTACCCCAGTCACCGACGTGGTTGGCGCGAATCACCCGATGGCCGAGAAACTCCAGCGTGCGGACCGCCGCATCACCAATGATGGTGGAGCGCACATGGCCGACATGCATCTCTTTGGCCACGTTCGGCGCAGAGTAATCCACCACGATGGTCTGCGGCTCGGCCAGTTGCACGCCGAGGCGCGGCAGAGTCAGCGCTTCGCGGGCGTGGGTCGCCAGCCAGTGGTGGTCGAGGAAGATGTTGATGAAGCCCGGTCCGGCAATTTCAACTTTACTGGCGATGCCGGTCAGGTCGAGATGCTGGATCACTGCTTCCGCTAATTGTCGCGGTGCCTGTCCCAGCTTTTTCGCCACGGCCATAATGCCGTTGGCCTGATAATCACCAAACTGGACCCTGGCGGACTGACGAACCTGCGGTTCGCAATCGGCGGGAGCGCCGGCTAAAACCATTGCCTGACTGACTTTTGCGGAAAGAAGAGCCTGAATATTCACCGAGTTACCTTCATGTGCTGAACAACGCCCGAACCTGTTGAGTCGAGCCGTCATCATCTTGCCTGGCAGCATCGCGCAACGGAGTGACAGAAACGGATGGAACAGACAAAATGGAAAAAAATGAGGGGAAAAGTATACGTGAAATGTCGGTGGGCGTCAGTAGTTGGATGAAGCGGGGAAACAGAGCCGAAGATGTTTCCCAGGGGCTTTAACGACGTCGTGGATGACGGCGAGGGTTCTTGACGCTTTTATCTTCACGCACCTTCCAATGGCGGGAAATTGCAAATCCCATCAGTGCGATCAGGACTGCGACAACGATGAGCATAGACATATAGCCATTCCTTTTGGTTGTGTTGGGTCAAATTTATAAGAAAGAGGAGGTGGCTGCAATTGTTTGAGTGCCAAATAAGACTTATCTTATTGTATTAAAGAAGGTGATATAAATCAGTAATTTAAGCCACTTTCATCAATTAACTCATGGACCTAAAGAGGGGATTAATCCGAATTGAAAGCTGTTCTTATACGCTTTTGCAGGAAATAATGGGTTAAATAGGATGAATCTTACCATTTTGTCATGCGCAAGGCCGCGCAGGCCAGGGGTTCGATTGATAATAAAGTTTAAACAAACCGAGAGGATTTCCCGTTTTGAACCGATCTTTTCCCGCTGAATTGGATGATTTAAAGACAGATTTGCAACGTTTTGAAGAATCGTTGCAAAGTTTTGCACAGAGGCTGGGTTTACAACTTAACGATCTTGAAATCGATCACATTGCGGTGCGTTGTCATCAGGAAGCGACGGCAATACGCTGGCAGCAAGGGCTGCAACAGATCGGCAGTCAGTTTTCCCAGGCCATGATTAATGGCCGGCCAATCTGCCTGTTTAAATTGCATCAGCCACTGCAGGTAGCCGGCTGGCCGGTGGATGTGGTTGAGTTGCCGTGGCCCGGCGAGAAACGTTACCGTCATGAAGGATGGGAGCATATCGAAGTGGTGCTGCGCGGCGATCATCAGACGCTGGGCGTGCGGGCTATGGCGCTGTTATCCGATGACGCCCTGACTCAGCCCGGTATTTCGTTCAAAACCAGCTCGCCGCAGGGCGAAAATGAGCGTCTGCCGAATCCGACCCTGGCGGTCACAGATGGGCAGACAACCATTAAATTTCATCCGTGGCGACTGGAGGAGATCGTCGCCAGCGAGCAAGGCTAAGGCCGGGCAGCAACGGCGCGCTGCAGACGAGCAACCGCCTCATCGAGCAGGGCGCGGGTACAGCCAAAGTTGAGACGGACAAACTGGTCGTCACCAAACTCGCGTCCGGCTGACAGCCCCAGCCCATGTTTTTCAAAGTAGAGCGCCGGGCTGGCCACGCCCAGACCGCGCGCATCGATCCAGGCCAGATAACTCGCCTCAGGCGCTGAAAGCGACAACCCGCTGAGCTTATTCACCTGCGACACCAGCCAGTCACGGTTGCTGCGCAGGTAGTCATTCTGTGCGCTGAGCCAGTCACTGCCTTCGCGCCACGCCGCTTCTGCGGCCGTCAGCGCCAGAATATCAACATCCGGCACGATGCCACGCCGGACACGATCAAAGCGTGCGCGGAGTTCAGGATTGGGGATGATGGCGATGGACGCACCCAGTCCGGCAATATTGAAACTTTTGGACGGTGACAGCAGCGTAATCGAGCGCTGTGCCGCATCTTCGCTCAGGGTGGCAAACGGAATATGCTGCACGCCGGGTTCCAGCACCAGATCACAGTGGATCTCGTCGGAACAGACGATCAGATCATGCTGCTGAGCAAACGCCAGTTGCGCCTGCAGTTCATCACGCCGATAGACCGTGCCTCCCGGATTCTGGGGATTGCACAACATCAGCAACCGCTCTTTGCCCGTCATCTGCCCGTCTGCCGTCGCCAGATCCAGCAGCCAGCGTCCCTGTTGCAGAGTCAGCGGCAGGTTCAGCTGACCTCGCTCCGCCAGTTTTGCTGCACCGCGAAACGGCGGATAGATGGGCGTCGGTGCAATGCTGCGTTCATCCGGAGCAGTAAAGGCACGCACCGCAAGATTTAACCCGGTCACCACGCCAGGCAGCACCACAATCCATTCGGGATTAACGTGCCAGTGATAGCGCGAGGCCAGCCACGCAATCGCGCTGTCAATGAAACCGACAGGCTTATCGCCATAACCAAAAATGCCATGTTCGGCGCGGGCCTGTATCGCTTCGATCACAGCCTCAGGGGATCGAAAATCTGTATCTGCCACCCACAACGGCAGAATGTCCTGGTCCGCATATTTGTTCCATTTAAGGCTATCGCTGTGACGACGGTCTATCCGTTGGTCGAAATTGAATGCCATAGTTAACTTTCCCGGTAAACTCATTCCAGCAGCCAGACTAACTGATGAATCTGCCTTGAACCAGAGTCATGTAAAGGAGAAGAGAATGACCACACTGGAAATTTGCTGCTATGGCGTGGATTGCGCAGTGACCGCGCAGCAGGCCGGCGCCGATCGGGTTGAACTCTGTGCCGCACCGCGAGAAGGGGGATTAACCCCGTCGGCAGGCATGCTTCATGCGGCCCGACGTGAGGTTTCAATTCCGGTTCATCCCATTGTCCGGCCACGCGGCGGTGATTTTTGCTACACCGCACGCGAATTTGAGGCGATGAAATCTGACGTTGCATTGATCCGTGAGCTCGGTTTTCCCGGGCTGGTCATCGGCATGCTGAATGAGGATGCGCATATCCATCGGGGTCAGATGCGGCAGATTATGGCGCTGTGCGACGGACTGGCGGTGACCTTTCACCGCGCTTTCGACCTGTGCCACAGTCCGAAGCGGACGCTGGAAGAGCTGACCGATCTCGGCGTGGCGCGCATTCTCACTTCCGGCCAGCAGCAGAGCGCGGAGAACGGAATTGCATTACTCAAGGAACTTAATGAGGCGAGTACAGGTCCTATCATTATGGCAGGTGCCGGTGTTCGTCTCAGTAACCTGCAAAAGTTCCTCGACATGGGCATACGTGAAGTTCACAGCTCGGCAAGCCGGTTAGTCGCTTCGCCGATGCGCTACCGTAAAGCGGGTGTGTCCATGTGTTCTGAAGCCGAAACCGACGAGTTCAGCCGCTATTGTGTGGATGGCGATGTGGTGGAAGCGATGAAAAGCGTGATGCAGATGAGCACCGTTCGGGTGGCCTGAATCATGACCGATTTTGCCGCGCAGCACGCCGATCATTGACGTGGTGTTTGCAAGTACCAAACCCCAGTATGCTTGCTGGGGTTCTTTTTGCCCGCAACAAAATCTTTAGCCGAACCACGCGGCCGCGGCGCTGCGGCATAGTGCAGCATAGTGCAGCATTCTGGTCTGATGCCGTGCGGACAGAAGGCGCTGCGCGTCGGGCGTAATCTGTGAGCTGAAATCATCCATGTCGTCTTCGGCAAGGCTTTATAGCTTAATCCGTCGCACCTTCACGCTAAACATCGGACTACTGAATATAACCACTCGCGATTTTTCTGATTATTTTTCCGTCCGGTAAGCTGACTTTTCGATATAATGTTTTTTATCGTTGTGCGCTGGTTTTATATTCAGCGATCCACAATTAACGCCGGTTACGTTATCATTTTTGGTAGTATTATTCCGTAACTTATTCCAATGCTTTCTTTCCAGTCCGCAACGACTGCGAAACGTTGAACGCTGCGCCGAAGCCCCTTAAATCCCTTCTGGGAAGCGCTGGAATTTCATCTCACTGCTTTATTTTTTGCGCTAACTGTCAGTAAAGAGGTGACGCCTGAAATACAGAAAGCAATCAGCGTAAAGTCCGGCATTGTAAAGAGATCTGCATGGGTATCGCCATCTGTCATTGGGCATAAATAAAAAAGTAAAGATCACCGCGCGTCTTTATTATTGTCATTATGGAATGCATAGAGTGCAATAAAATATTTCCTCAGGCCTGGCTATTATTTTATTTGACTTGAATGAAAGGAAAGGTAGATTCTTATTGCGTCGATTTTCGCTGATATACCGCCGTGGATGTTTTCCAGGTAAGACCTGGTTTTTAACAAGGAGTGAAATTTAATGAAAAAGACTTTCTTAACGATACTATTACTTTCGTCGCCAGCGGTAACGCTTGCTGCTACACAGTCATGCAGCGAACAGCTTGCTGATATTAGCGCTAAAAGCGAAATAGCCAGAAATAGCGGAAATAGCGCGGAGGTCTCCAGGCTGGAAATTGCACGTAATAAGGTGCAAACCTACTGCTCAGACGACCGTCAGGCGCGCCAGGCGACCCATAACGTCAGTAAGAAAGAGTTAAAGGTTAAAAAAGCAGAGCTTGAACTGCAGCAGGCGCAGCAGGAACTGGCGGAAGCGAAAGAAGAGGGTCGGCTCGACAGAATCTCTCAGAAAACACATAAAGTTGAAGAGAAAAAACTCAAGCTTGAATCCGCTAAAATTGACCTGAAAGAAGCTCAGGACGATGCTGAGCGCCTGAACTAATCACCGCGTAACAGACGATGTTGAAAGGCTCTCATAGAGAGCCTTTTTTACTTTTTAATCTTAACCGATCGTGATTCAGCGCTCTCGAGGCGCAACCTGTTTTCGAGCGGTTCCAGGGTTGCTCAACGCATAGCGTTTCGATTGGTTCACGTTGCGCTATCCCCTTCAACCGGGTGAGAAGTCATGCTTTACCCAGCTTAACTGAACCCTCACGTACTTAATTGCGCTCTGTTATTCGCCCGCCTCGCGCGGATGCTCTTTCTGATGCGGATCATAAATTTTTTCCGTTCCCAGTCGCTTCACCGCTGGCCGCCATGCCTGCTGTTCGCAATAATCACACCGCTGTTCCGGCTGCGCTTTACTCTGCACCACATAACCGCAATGACCGCAGGCGAAGCGGTCATCAACCGCAATATGCTGGTTAAACTGCTGGTTCTGTTCAGGTAGTAACCATAATCCGGCACGGGGTTGCCGGTAGCACAACAGGCTGACCCGGCCGGAAGGTTCCAGCCAGGCGCGCCGCACCTCTCCCAGATGCTGAATCCCCATTGAGCGCAGTTCGGAAAAGGTACGATCGCGGGAGAACTCCGCATGGTGCAGATGCTCCAGCGCCAGCCGCCCATCCATCACCAGCATCGTGGCGTCACCCTGGGTCAGCACTTCCAGCCGATGCGAAAAAAACGTGCACCAGGAGAGCAGGCGAAAACAGCCAAGCAGGGTGATCAGCAACACGATAGTGGTCAGTATCCCTTTTTCAGGCGTCTGTAACGGTGCACCAATTGCAGCACCCAGCATAATCATGATCGCCAGGTCGATAATACTTAACTGACCGGCGAAGCGTCGGCCCATCAGCCGCAGCACCAGCAGTAAAACCAGATAGATACACAGAAAGCGCAGCAGGACTTCCGCCGCAAAGGACCAGGGCGCTTCACCTATCAGCCAGCGGTGCAGAAGATCACCCATGATCACTCCTCCAGCGACGCAGACGCAGGCAGCCATTGGTGCGCGTGGCAACCGTGGCAGGCACTGTCAGCAGGCGTGGTGCGGTCAGCCAGGTTTCCGCAGGAGGCGCAGACCTGATGCTCGCCGGTCTCCATTGCGGCGATCAGGGCGTGATCGCCGCGAGGCACAATCGCCAGGCCGGGCCGCGGCGTATCACTCCAGATCAGCGTCAACGCACCGGAAGGCTCGATGTAGATGCGGCTGAGCTGGCCCAGATGCTGAACGCCACGACCGCGCAGCAGCGAAAACAGTTTCTCGCGTGACAGTACGGTGGCGCGCAGCGTTTCCAGCTTCAGGCGACCTTCATCCAGCAGTACCCGTTCGCCACCCGCCAGCAGCCGATCGAAGCGGCGTGAACCCAGGCTGAGATGGCCTGCCAGATGCTGTAACGCCAGCAGGCTGACAATAATCACCAGCGGCGGCAACAGCCCGCGTTTGTCATCCAGCAACGGAACGCCCATCGTACCCGCCAGTGTCACCACCGCAGAGAGTTCGAACAACGTATATTGTGAGGCCACGCGACGCCCCAGCAGACGTAATGTGATAATTATCAGGACAAAGCAGATCACTGCCCGTCCCATCACCTCCAGCAGAAACGTTGGCGGATTCTGGCCAAAAACCAGACGCGCAATATCTGACAAAGCGATTTCATCCTGCTTCATGACTCATCTTTTCTCCGGTTAACTCACGCCAGAGTGAAAAGTATATCGGCAGAATTTCATTTTTCCGCCCGGCCTGAAACGCGCTTAACCCTTGTGCCGTCTGGCTTAGAGGCTAAAAAACGTTATAAAACCGGAACAAAGTGCGCGCGATTTTAGGTTGCGGGCGATGAAATAATTGACGCTATCTGACAACGGATATTTTTGCGCTACACCGCCATTCGTCGCTGCAGCGTTTACACTTAACGCAACGTTGTCTGGAACTTACCCTATGAAATGCGAACCGATTGTTGCCGCAAGCCTGTTACTGGCTGCGTTGAGTCCTCCGCTGTTTGCGGCCAGCCAGTGCGGTCCGCACAGCGGGGCTATTGCCAGTAGTAATAACTGGATCCTGCTGGGCGGAAGCGCAAAAGGCGCGGTTAAGCAGGTGATCGCCGGTGAGTTTGGCAAAGATGTCAATTCGCAGAAGCGGGTGCTGGGGCAGTTTGACGCCTGTGGCGATTTGCTGGTGGCTGACGTCAGCTATGACAAGAACGAGCGCAACGTGATCCTCAGTATGGAGCAGCACATCGCCAGAGTGCAGGGCGGCTGGGTGGCGGAATATGCTTACCTGGTGAAAGTGCTGAAAGAGGGGAAAGAGGTGGTGGTGGATAACCGGCAGGGGACGATTAACTGGCACAAGGGCCAGCACGGTAACATCATCAGCGCGTCGGACAAATTTACCAGCATGGGCAGCAGCGGATTTACCGACACCACCTATCGTTACGATCCCCAGTTCCGGCTGCAAAAGAGCGTGGCGCGCGGCAGCGATCAACTGACCAACGGGGAATATCTCTATCGCTGGAATCAGCAGGGTCTGGTAACCCGTACCAGTTCAGCCCGCAGCACCGACAGCTACAGCTACGATAACCAGTGGCGCGAGCTGCGTCTGAATGGCACCGCCACCACGCCGCTGAGCACCATCCGCACCGTCGATGAATGCCAGTCGTGGGACCAGGCGGGTAACTGCACTCTGAGCTATCTGCATGAAACCGAGATGTTTACCCGCGGCACCATCGAACGCCATCTCAGCTCCGCCTACAAATATGAGTACTGGGATCAGCCCGCCGCTGAAGAGTAGCGGGCGACTCGGCAATCGCGCGCAGCGGTTTACGCCACCGTTTTACTGAACGCATCCAGCGCCAGCAGGGCGTTGGCAATATCTTCCGGCGACAGGTTAGGATTCAGATTCTTCAGCGTGTCGCCCTCGCTGTTCGCCAGCGCACCGATTTTGACCAGATTTTCCCAGCTCTCATTCTCCAGATGCAGCTCTTTCAGGGTGGTCGGCATCTTAATTGCGCGATAGAAACGAATATAGCGCGCAATCTCCTCATCCGGCCGCTGCTCCAGCACCATCTGCGTCAGCGTGCCGTAAGCAACTTTCTCACCGTGCGTCAGGTGATGGATATCGCCATCAATTGCGGTAAAGCCGTTGTGGATGGCGTGAGCCGCGGCCAGACCGCCATTTTCGAAGCCCAGCCCGGAGAGCAGCGTATTCGCTTCGACCACCGCCTCGACCGCTGGCGTTACCCGTTTTTCACTCACCGCCACGTAAGCGCTGTAGCCCCAGGTCAGCAGCGTCTCTTCACAGGCACGGGCGATGGCCAGCCCGGCGAGCGTGGGATCGCCATTAACCATTGATTTGGCGTGCGAGCGCGCCACCGCCTGCGCTTCGACCCAGGTCGCCAGGCCATCGGCGATGCCAGAGGCGAACAGCCGCGCCGGCGCGCTGGCACAGACTGCGGTATCCACCAGCACCAGATCGGGGTTCTTGCTGTAGAAACGGTAACTTTCAAACACGCCGCTGTCCGAGTAGATCACGGAGAGGGCGCTGCAGGGCGCATCGGTTGAGGCGATGGTCGGCACGATCGCTACCGGCTGCTTCAGCTCATCCGCCACCGCTTTAACGGTATCCAGCGTTTTGCCGCCGCCCAACCCAACCACCACATTGCAGCCCTGACTTTTTGCCAGCTGGCTCAGGCGGGTGATCTCATTGCTCGACGCCTCGCCGTTGAACTGCTGCCAGTTGAAGGTCACGCCCGCCTGTTGCAGCGCCTGCTGCGCACGTTCGCCGATCAATTTCCAGACGACGTCATCTGCGACCAGGAAAGCGTTATCACCCAGTTCGGCCACATAAGGTCCCAGCTCATCCAGCACGCCCGCGCCCTGTACATATTTACGGGGTGAAGAGAAGATAAATTTACTCATAATCACAGCTCCTTAATATGAAGTTAAACCGCCCTTAGCCTGGCACACGCTGACGAACAGGGAGAGTAAGCAGGGTGAGATAATTCGACGGGCCTGTTACGCTAGCAGGACACCCAGACGCTGCTGACCGGCTGTTACCTCCAGGGAGAATGCCATGACCACCACGCTGTTTTCATTTCTGTTTGCCATCACCATACTGACGCTGACGCCGGGATTTGATACCGCGCTGGTACTGCGCTCAGCGGTAGCTCAGGGCGCAAAGCGCGCCAGCGTGACGGCACTGGGGATCACGCTCGGCTGTCTGGTCTGGGGTGTCGCGGTGGGATTCGGATTAGGCGCGCTGCTGCTGGCCTCCGAAATGGCCTATAACCTGCTGAAGTGGCTGGGTGCCGGCTGGTTACTCTGGCTGGGGCTGAAGTTGTTGCTGAAGCCCCGCCAGGGAGCCATCGACACGCAACAACCGGCGCTGCAACAGGGCTATCTAGCCTGCTTCAGCCGCGGTCTGCTGGGCAATCTGCTGAACCCCAAAGTGGGCATCTTCTATGTGAGTTTTTTGCCGCAGTTTATTCCGGCCGGGGCATCGGTCGCGTTGTGGTGTAGCCTGATGGCGCTGGCACATATGGTTCTGGGGCTGGTGTGGAATGCGGTATTGATTGGCGGCAGCCACTATTTCGCCGGTCATCTGCGTCAGCCACGGGTGCTGAAGGTGATGGATCGTCTGACCGGCTGTGTCTTTATCGGTTTTGCGGCGAAACTGGCGTTGTCTCGCCGCTAAAACTCAGGGTTTGGTGGCGACCAGCACCGCACGCAGCGGCGCGGGATAACCCTCAACGGTTTTGCTGGCGTCGTCAGGATCGAGGAACTCGGCCAGCGATTCGCTGGTCATCCAGTCGGTGCGACGCTGCTCTTCAGTGGTGGTGCGAGCGAAGTCGACGATGCGGACATCGACAAAACCGCTCTTCTCCAGCCAGCTTTTCAGCGCCTCGGCAGAGGGAATAAAGAACACATTGCGCATCTGCGCGTAGCGTTCGCCCGGCACCAGCACCTGATTAACGTCACCCTCAATCACTAAGGTTTCCAGCACCAGTTCGCCGCCGCTCACCAGCTGATTCTTTAACTGCAGCAGGTGATCCAGCGGGGAACGGCGGTGATAGAGCACGCCCATCGAAAAAACGGTATCGAACGCCTGCAGCGCCGGCAGTTGCTCAATCCCCAGCGGCAACAGGTGGGCGCGACGATCGTCATTCAGCAGCTTACGTACCGCTTCGAACTGCACCAGGAACAGCTGCATCGGATCGATACCGACCACCAGATGCGCGCCCGCACCGATCATCCGCCACATGTGATAGCCGCTGCCGCAGCCGACATCCAGCACCGTCCGGCCCGCCAGCGACGAGATATGCGGCAGAACGCGATCCCATTTCCAGTCGGAGCGCCACTCGGTGTTGATGTCGGTGCCGTAGAGCGAGTAAGGCCCTTTGCGCCACGGCATCAGGTTACGCAGCAGTTTCTCAATGCCCTGACGATGACGATCGCTGATGTCGTCGCGGTCAGCACTGACGCTGTGCAGCAGGTCAAGTTTCTGCGGCTCCAGCAGCGGCAGATACTCCAGCGACTTATACCAGTCGCGGAAGTGGCCATGCAGGTTTTCACGCTGCCATTCGCTGATTTGCGCCGGCAACACTTCCAGCCACTTCGCCAGCGGACCCACGGCGATTTGCTGATAAAAACGGCCAAAATCGATCATTTCAATGCCACCAGTGATCCAAAGTTAAAGCACTGGAACCAGAGTTCGGCGTGCGAGAAACCGGCCTGTTTCAGGCGGGCTTTGTGCGCTTCCACGCTGTCGGTCAGCATCACATTTTCCAGCATGCTGCGCTTCTGGCTGATCTCCAGTTCGCTGTAGCCGTTGGCACGCTTGAAGTCGTGATGCATGTTAAACAGCAGTTCACCCACTTCGGCGTCTTCAAAGCTGAATTTTTCCGACAGCACCAGCGCACCGCCAGGCTTCAGCCCGTGCCAGATTTTCTCCAGCAGCGCCAGCCGCGCCGGTGGTTCAAGAAACTGCAGCGTGAAGTTGAGCACCACCAGCGAGGCGTTCTCAATCGCAATATCGCGGATATCCGCTTCCAGCACCGTCACCGGCGTATCAGCGCGAAAGGCATCGATGTGGCGACGGCAGCGCTCGACCATCGCCGGGGAGTTATCCACCGCAATGATCTGGCAGCCGGGCACCTGAATGTTGCGGCGTACCGACAGGGTCGCCGCGCCGAGCGAGCAGCCGAGGTCATAGACCTGGCTGTCGGGGGTCACAAAACGTTCTGCCAGCATGCCAATCATCGAGATGATGTTGGAATAGCCTGGCACCGAGCGCTGAATCATGTCGGGAAAGACTTCAGCAACGCGCTCGTCAAAAGTCCAGTCACCCAGTTTTGCAATGGGCGCTGAGAAGAGTTGATCGCGGTCAGACATATCGAAAATCCGAAGAGACGACGGAAAGGGCGCTATTCTGGCAGAAAGTGGGGCGGGCTGCACCCCTTAACCCGGCAACACTCAGTGTAGCGTCAGCACCAGCTCCCAGGGCAGATAGATCAGGTTGAAAATCACCATGCCGCACAACGAAAACAGCGTCAGCAGCATGCCATATTTCCGGCCCGGCATGGCGCTGTGACGCAGACCCCAGGCGTGCAGCAGGCGGCTGATAAAGAACAGCAGGGCGGTCAGGTGCACCATCCAGATGTCGGCACCGTTCATCTCCATCATCACCAGCAACAGCAGCGCCAGCGGGATGGTTTCGATAGCGTTGCCGTGAATGCGAATCGCCATCTTTAAGTCATGGTAGCCGCCGTCGCCATACGCCACCCGATAGAAGCGGCGGTAACGCACCACGTCCAGCGTAAACTTCATGACCAGCAACGCACCCCACACCACGTATAACGCGCTAACCATTGTGACTCCATCAGCATCAGTAAGGCGGCTATTCTAACCAGCGCGGAGGGCGCTGTCCTGTCCAGTGATTAAAACAGTGATTCCTGTTGTGGCCAGTCGGGACCGCTGCCAATCTGCGGGTCAATCTGTTGCAGTTCGGGCCACAGCGCCTGCACCAGTGGAAATACCTGGCCCATATCCGGGGTATGCAGAAACAGCATCGCGTCGCCCTGTTGCTGCCATTCCGCTAACTTTGCCCGCCAGATCTGAAACAGCGGCACGCTCTCCTCCACGCTGTCGCTGCCGATAAAGCGCACCATCGGCTGCGCGCCGGTGCGCAGGGCATGCGGCGGCACGCGCGGCTTCTGGTTGCGTGCCGCCAGCGCCGCCGGGCTTTGCGACGCTGAGGCGTGGACCGGACGGCTGTCCAGCATCACCCGGTTAACGCCGCGCGCCAGCAAGCCGCGATTCAGCGCCCGCTCGGCTTCACCTTTGGCGAAAAACGCCGCATGACGCACTTCGACACCGTATTCGAAACGCGCAGGCAGACTGTCGAGAAAGCGCCAGAGATCGTTCAGCTGCGCCGGAGAAAAAGTGGCGGGTAGCTGCAGCCAGTATTGACCGATGCGATCGGCCAGCGGCTCCATCAGCCGCAGAAAATCGGTCAGCAGGTCATCGCTGTGCTGCAGCGCCGCCTGATGGCTGATGGTACTGGGAAATTTAAAGCAGAAGCGAAAGGCATCATGCGTCATCTCACGCCAGCGCAGTACGGTGTCGGGCGCGGGCAGCGCATACAGCGTGGTGTTACCTTCAACACAGTGAAAATAGCGGGCGTAGTCAGCCAGATTCTCAATGCCCCAGCGTTTCCAGTGTGAATGCTGCCACTGTGGCAGGCCAATACGAAGCGTCACGCCCTCTCTCCTGGCTCAGAATGAAGATTTACGATTATCCTCTAAGGTCACGCCCCGGTGCAAACAGGTCAACTGCCGATGAAATCGCCGCTTTGGCGCGGCTCTACTTATCCTGGTTGCCTTTTTCCATTATAATGACCGCCATTTTTGCGACAGCATCGCATCAGGTTACGCGGCCGGATGCTGTCAGCTGCAGCGGCGAAGTTAAAAGGATAGCGTTATGCGTACAGAATATTGCGGACAGCTCAATCTGTCTCATGTGGGTCAGCAAGTCACTCTTTGCGGCTGGGTAAACCGCCGTCGCGATCTGGGAAGCCTGATTTTTATCGATATGCGCGACCGTGAAGGCATCGTGCAGGTGTTCTTTGATCCCGATCGTCAGGACGCGTTTAAGCTGGCTTCTGAACTGCGTAACGAATTTTGTATCCAGATCACCGGTACCGTGCGTGCCCGTGACGATAAGAATAAAAACAGCGAGATGGCGACCGGGGAAGTCGAAGTGTTTGCCCATGCGCTGAACATCATCAACCGTTCTGAGCCGCTGCCGCTGGATGCAAACCAGACCAACAGTGAAGAAGCGCGCCTCAAATACCGCTATCTGGACCTGCGTCGCCCGGAGATGGTGACCCGTCTGAAAACCCGCGCGAAAATTACCAGCTTCGTGCGTCGTTTTATGGATGATGAGGGTTTCCTCGATATTGAAACCCCGATGCTGACTAAAGCGACGCCGGAAGGCGCACGCGACTATCTGGTGCCGAGCCGGGTGCATAAAGGCAAGTTCTATGCGCTGCCGCAATCGCCACAGCTGTTCAAACAGCTGCTGATGATGTCGGGCTTCGATCGCTACTACCAGATCGTTAAATGTTTCCGTGACGAAGATTTGCGTGCTGACCGTCAGCCAGAATTTACTCAGATCGACGTCGAAACCTCCTTCATGACCGCGCCACAGGTGCGTGAAGTGATGGAGCGTTTAATCCGCCATCTGTGGCTGGACGTGCAGGGTGTGGATCTCGGTGAGTTCCCGCAGATGACCTTCGCTGATGCATCGCTACGGTTCCGATAAGCCAGATCTGCGCAACCCGATGGAGCTGGTGGACGTCGGCGATCTGCTGAAAAACGTCGAATTCCAGGTCTTCTCTGGCCCGGCCAACGATGCAAAAGGCCGTGTGGCCGCCTTGCGCGTGCCGACCGGTGCGCAGCTGAGCCGTAAGCAGATTGATGAATATGGCAAGTTCGTCGAAATTTACGGTGCCAAAGGTCTGGCATGGATGAAAGTTAACGTGCGCGCCGACGGTCTGGAAGGCGTGCAGAGCCCGGTAGCTAAGTTCCTGAATGCGGAGATCGTGGAAGGCATTCTGAGCCGCACTGGCGCTCAGGATGGCGACATCATCTTCTTTGGTGCCGATCGCGCCAAAGTGGTGGCTGACGCGCTGGGCGCGCTGCGTCTGAAAGTGGGCCGCGATCTCAGCATCACCGATGAGAAAGCCTGGGCACCGCTGTGGGTCATCGACTTCCCGATGTTCGAAGAGGACGAAGAGGGCGGCCTGGCGGCGATGCACCATCCGTTCACTGCGCCGAAAGAGATGAGCGCAGAGGAACTGGCTGCCGATCCGACCCGTGCCGTGGCGAATGCCTATGACATGGTGATCAACGGTTATGAAGTGGGTGGCGGTTCCGTACGTATCCACAACGGCAAAATGCAGCAGACGGTGTTCAGCATTCTGGGTATTGAAGAGCATGAGCAGCGTGAGAAGTTTGGCTTCCTGCTGGATGCGCTGAAGTTCGGTACGCCGCCACACGCTGGCCTGGCGTTTGGTCTGGATCGCCTGACCATGCTGCTGACCGGTACCGATAATATTCGTGACGTGATTGCGTTCCCGAAAACCACCGCCGCAGCCTGCCTGATGACCGAAGCCCCAAGCGAAGCGAATCCCGCCTCGCTGCTGGAGCTGGGCATTCAGGTAGTCAAAAAAGAAAAGCCTGAGAATAAATAATGGGCTATAAACACCCGGTTTCGGTGCTGGTGGTCATAATGGCGCGCGACACAGGCCGGGTGTTAATGCTGCAGCGGCAGGACGATCCGGCCTTCTGGCAGTCGGTCACCGGCAGCCTTGAAGCCGGTGAGTCGCCGCTGACGGCCGCGGTGCGTGAAGTGGGCGAAGAGTTGGGCATCGACGTGCTGGCCGAGCGGCTGGAGATGGAAGATTGTCAGCGTCAGATCGACTTTGAAATCTTTCCGCACTATCGCCATCGTTATGCACCCGGTGTCACCCATAATCACGAGCACTGGTTCCGGCTGCGATTGCCAGCAGAGCGTGATATCACGCTGACCGAGCATCTGGCGTTTCGCTGGCTGCGACCGGCGGAGGCTGCGGCACTCACCAAGTCCTGGAGTAATCGCCAGGCGATTGAAGAATTTACCTGAATTGCTGCTGCCGCGCATTTTCCGGCGGCGAATCGATTAAATTTTATGAATCTGGTGAGTTTTAACAGGACTACACCAACCTATTGAACAGTCAGGCGTAATCGGCGCCGCAAGGTTGTTCACCGCCAGCGCAACCTGACCCGCATACTCTGGTATCGGCGTTGCGAGAAGGGCAGCGAACAAGCTCGCAGCCAGGATAGCCTGCACCCTGTAAAAGATCGGAGAAAATTTAAAATGGCAGGACACAGTAAGTGGGCAAACACCAAACACCGTAAGGCGGCGCAGGATGCTAAGCGCGGTAAAATCTTCACCAAGATCATTCGTGAACTGGTGACAGCGGCCAAGCTGGGCGGCGGTGATCCGGGTTCAAACCCGCGTCTGCGTGCAGCAATGGATAAAGCGCTGGCGAACAACATGACCCGCGACACCATGGATCGCGCCATTGCGCGCGGTGTGGGTGGCGATGACAACGCCAACATGGAAACCATCATTTATGAAGGTTACGGTCCAGGCGGCTCCGCCATCATGATCGAATGCCTGAGCGACAACCGTAACCGTACCGTTGGCGAAGTGCGTCATGCCTTCACCAAAACCGGCGGCAATCTTGGCACCGACGGCTCCGTGGCTTACCTGTTTAACAAGAAAGGCGTGATCTCCTATGCGCCAGGTCAGGATGAAGATGCGGTAATGGAAGCGGCACTGGAAGCGGGTGCAGAAGACGTGGTCACCTATGACGACGGCGCAATTGATGTCTTCACTGCCTGGGAAGAGATGGGCACGGTGCGTGATGCACTGGAAGCACATGGTCTGAAAGCGGATACCGCAGAAGTGGCGATGATCCCGACTACCAAAGCGGAAATGGATGCGGAAACCGCTCCCAAACTGCTGCGTCTGATCGACATGCTGGAAGATTGCGACGATGTGCAGGAGGTCTATCACAACGGTGAGATCTCCGACGAGGTGGCGGAAACGCTGTAATGGCGCTGAGCCGCAATCCCTTAACCGGAGAGGCGTAATGTCGATTATTCTGGGTATCGATCCCGGTTCGCGCATCACCGGTTATGGTGTCATTCGTCAGACTGGCCGCCAGCTCACCTACCTGGGCAGCGGCTGTATCCGCACCAACACCACAGAGCTGCCCGCCCGCCTGAAGCTGATTTATGCGGGCGTCTGTGAAATCATCACCCAGTTTTCGCCCGATTACTTCGCCATCGAACAGGTGTTTATGGCGAAGAATGCGGATTCCGCGCTGAAACTGGGACAGGCGCGCGGCGCGGCTATTGTCGCGGCGGTCAACCACGATCTGCCGGTATTCGAGTACGCCGCGCGTCAGGTGAAACAGACGGTGGTCGGCATCGGCAGCGCCGAGAAAAGCCAGGTGCAGCACATGGTGCGAACCCTGCTGAAACTGCCGGCCAACCCGCAGGCGGATGCCGCCGATGCGCTGGCCATCGCGATTACCCATTGCCATGTGTCGCAGAATGCCGCGCGGATGAGCGACAGCAAGCTGGTGCTGACCCGCGGGCGTTTACGATCGGGTTAAGCGCACTGTCGCAGCGCTCCCCCGCAGGCTGGATATTCATCCAGCCTTTTTTATGTTATAAAATCCGCCACATTCGTTAGTTAAGGAAGTATTCAGGTGATAGGTCGTTTACGGGGCAATATTCTGGAGAAGCAGCCGCCGCTGGTGCTGCTTGAGGCGCACGGCGTAGGCTATGAAGTCCATATGCCCATGACCTGTTTCTATGAGTTACCTGAACTGAATCATGAAGCGGTGATTTTTACCCACTTCGTGGTGCGCGAAGATGCGCAGCTGCTGTTTGGCTTCAACAGCAAACAGGAGCGAGCGCTGTTTCGTGAGTTGATTAAGGTGAATGGCGTCGGCCCGAAACTGGCGTTAGCGATCCTCTCCGGCATGTCGGCGCAGCAGTTTGTCACCGCGGTCGAGAAAGAGGAGATCGCCTCGCTGGTGAAACTGCCGGGCGTGGGCAAGAAGACCGCTGAGCGTCTGGTGGTTGAGATGAAGGACCGCTTTAAAGGGATGCATGGCGATCTGTTTGGCGGTGATTCCGCCTTTACGCTGACCACGCCGAACGCGGAACCGGAAACCAATGATGCGGAAGCCGAAGCGGTTGCAGCGCTGGTGTCGCTGGGTTATAAACCGCAGGAAGCCAGTCGTATGATCAGTAAAGTCGGTCGACCGGATGCGGATTGCGAAACCCTGATCCGCGAAGCGCTACGCGCCGCCATTTGAGGTAAGTCATGATAGAAGCCGACCGCCTGGTCTCTGCTGTAAGCGTTAACGAAGAAGAGAGTCTCGATCGCGCCATTCGCCCGAAGATGCTGACCGAGTATGTGGGTCAGCCGCAGGTGCGTGAGCAGATGGAGATTTTCATCAAGGCAGCCCAGCTGCGCGGCGATGCGCTGGATCATCTGCTGATCTTTGGTCCGCCGGGGCTCGGGAAAACCACCCTGGCGAACATCGTCGCCAATGAGATGGGCGTGAACCTGCGCACCACCTCCGGTCCGGTGCTGGAGAAAGCGGGCGACCTGGCGGCGATGCTGACTAACCTTGAACCGCACGACGTGCTGTTTATTGATGAGATCCATCGTCTGTCACCGGTGGTAGAGGAAGTGCTCTATCCGGCGATGGAAGATTATCAGCTGGACATCATGATTGGTGAAGGCCCGGCGGCCCGCTCGATTAAGCTCGATCTGCCACCCTTTACCCTGATTGGTGCCACCACCCGCGCCGGTTCGCTCACCTCGCCGTTACGCGATCGCTTTGGCATTGTGCAGCGGCTGGAGTTCTATCAGGTGAAAGATCTGCAGCATATCGTCGGCCGCAGTGCCGCCTGTCTGGGGCTGGCGCTGAGTGAAGAAGGGGCGTTAGAGATCGCCCGTCGCGCCCGCGGAACGCCGCGTATCGCCAACCGTCTGCTGCGTCGGGTACGTGACTTCGCCGAAGTGCGCGCCAACGGTGAGCTGAGCGGTGAGGTTTCTTCCAGCGCCCTTGATATGCTGAACGTCGACAGTGAAGGGTTCGATTACATGGACCGCAAGCTGCTGCTGGCGATTATTGATAAGTTCATGGGCGGACCGGTCGGGCTGGATAACCTGGCGGCGGCCATTGGCGAAGAGCGTGAAACCATTGAAGATGTGATCGAGCCGTTTTTGATCCAGCAGGGGTTCATTCAGCGCACACCGCGCGGCCGGATGGCCACGCAGCATGCGTATCGTCATTTCGGTATCACCCGCGAAGTCTGATCAGACCGCCGGTTTACGCACCATGCTGAAGATAAACAGGATGGCGGCGCACAACACCACCGACGGACCGGCGGGCGTGTCATAAAAGGCCGAGAAGGTCAGGCCGCCGGTAACGGCGAGCACGCCGATAACCACCGCCACACCCGCCATCCCTTCGGGGGAACGGACAAAACGACGTGCGGTGGCGGCCGGGATGATCAGCAGTGACGTAATGATCAGCGCACCCACGAACTTCATCGCCACCCCAATCGTCAGCGCGGTGACCAGCATCAGAATCAACCGGGTTCGCTGAATATTGACGCCATCCACCTGTGCCAGCTCCGGGCTGATGGTCATCGACAGCAGCGAACGCCACTGCCACGCCATCACCAGTAACACCACCACCACGCCGCCACCCATCATCCAGAGATCGTCCGGCATGACCGCCAGCAAATCGCCAAACAGATAGGCCATCAGGTCAACCCGCACGTTCTTCATCAGGCTGACCACCACCAGACCCAGCGACAGCGCGCTGTGCGCCATGATGCCGAGCAGCGTATCGATCGCCAGATGCGGACGTCGCTCCAGCCAGACCAGGCCCAGCGCCAGACAGACCGTCACCAGGATCACGGCGTAATAGGGGTTAACGTTGAACAGCAGGCCAAAGGCGACGCCGAGCAGTGAGGCATGGGCCAGCGTATCGCCGAAGTAGGACATTTTGCGCCAGACTACAAACGACCCCAGCGGGCCTGCAGCCAGCGCTAACATCACGCCGCCTATCCAGCCCGGTAGTAACAACTCAATCATGATGAACCCTGTCCTTTGCGTAAAACAATGCGTCCCTGAAGGTCGTGACGGTGATTATGGTGGTGACGGTAAATCGCCAGCTGCTGCGCGCCGCGAGGACCAAACATGGCGATAAATTCGGGATGTTGTGACACCGCTTCCGGCGTACCGGAACAGCAGATGTGGTGATTAAGGCACAGCACCTCATCGGTTTTGGCCATCACCAGATGCAGATCGTGAGAAACCATCAGCACGCCGCAGTTCAGTTCATGGCGTAGCTGATCGATCAGATCGTACAGCGCCACCTGACCGTTAACATCCACGCCCTGGGTCGGCTCATCCAGCACCAGCAGCTGCGGCTGGTTGAGCAGGGCGCGTGCCAGCAATACCCGCTGGGTTTCACCGCCGGAGAGTTTTTGCAAAGGCGCATTGAGCAGGTGACCCGCCTGTACGCGTTTAAGCGCCGGTAGAATTTCCGCGCTTTTACTGCCGCGCGATAAACGCATAAAGCGTTCTACCGTCACCGGCAGCGTTGGATCGATGTGCAGTTTTTGCGGCACATAACCGATGCGCAGCCCAGCATCACGCCGGAGCGTACCGCTGGTCGGGGCTAATAATCCCAGCACCACGCGCACCAGTGTCGACTTTCCCGCGCCGTTGGGACCCAGCAACGTCAGAATACGGCCCGGCTGCAGCGCCAGGCTGACGCCAGACAACACCGTGCGCTGGTCAAATTTGATCGAAATGTTTTCGAGGCTAACAAGTGAGGTCATAGTATTTACAGGTTGCACAGAATTTCGAATGTTATAATATCACATCCCATCACCCGGTCACGATGGAATGACGCATAATGTTACATATTAAAAAAGGTGCACTTTTCGCCTTAACTGCTTTCTCCGCAACAGCTTCTTTTACCTTTCCTGCTCACGCCAATGTTGTGGCTTCACTGAAACCGGTCGGATTTATCGCGGCGGCCATTGCTGATGGCGTGACCCCGGTCGATGTTCTGCTGCCGGACGGGGCCTCGGAGCACGATTATGCCCTGCGCCCATCTGATGCAAAACGCTTAAAAAACGCGGACTTAGTTGTTTGGGTCGGGCCGGAAATGGAAGCCTTTATGGCGAAGTCTGTGGCTGAACTGCCGGCTAAAAAAAATCTGTCGATGGCCGATATCAATGGGGTGAAACCGCTATTGATTAGCGGTGGTGAAGATGAAGATGAACACACAGCGGAAAAATCCGAAGCCGCAGAGGCCGATGCCCATCACCATCATCACGGCGAGTTTAATATGCACCTCTGGTTGTCGCCGGAGATAGCGCGGAAAACCGCGGTTGCAATCCATGAAAAATTATTGGAACTTATGCCGCAAGATAAAGCCAAACTTGACGCCAACCTCCAGCAGTTTGAGGTAACTTTGGCGGACACGGACAAACGCGTTAACGCACAACTCGCGCCGGTCAGAAATAAAGGATATTTCGTTTTTCACGACGCTTACACGTACTTTGAAAAACACTACGGTCTCTCGCCCACCGGGCATTTTACCGTCAATCCTGAGATTCAACCGGGCGCTCAGCGTTTACACCAGATACGAACACAGTTGGTTGAGCAAAAGGCGGTCTGCGTCTTTGCTGAGCCACAATTCAGGCCAGCAGTCATCGATGCTGTCGCCCGCGGAACGCAGGTGCGTAAAGGTACGCTCGATCCGCTGGGAACAGACATCAGCTTAGCTAAAGATAGCTACGTGAAATTCCTCTCACAGCTGTCGAGCCAGTATGCAAGCTGCCTGAATGGAGCATGAGGAATAGGTAAAAGTGCAGCAGATAGCCCGCTCTGTCGCCCTCGCATTTAATAATTTGCCGCGCCCCCACCGCGTTATGCTGGGTTCTTTAACTGTTGTGACACTGGCCGTCGCCGTCTGGCGGCCTTACGTCTATCACCCCACCGATGATGTGACGCCTATCGTCAAAACCATCGAGCTGGATAAAAACGAACTCCGTACGCTGCTGCCGGAAGCCAGTGAGCCGATTGATCAAAGCACACCGGAGCCGGACGAAGAGCTGCCTGCAGACGACGTCGATACCGGCGTGCCTGACACCCCAGGCGTTCATGAATACACGGTCTCCTCCGGCGATACGCTGAGCAGTGCGCTGAATCAGTATGGCATCGACATTGGCGACATCAATTCGCTGGTGGTCAGCGACCGTGATTTACGCAACCTGCAGGTCGGGCAGCAGCTGAGCTGGACCCTGGCCGACGATGGCAGCCTGAAAACCCTGAGCTGGGAGATCTCCCGCCGCGAAACCCGTACCTATGAGCGCACCCCAAAAGGTGGCTTTAAAATGGACGCGGAGTTGCAGAAGGGCGAGTGGCGCAACAGCGTGCTGCAGGGCGAAGTGCGCGGCAGTTTTGCCGCCAGTGCCCAGCGCGCCGGGTTAAGCCGTGCCGAAGCCAGCGGCGTGATTAAAGCGATGCAATGGCAGATGGATTTCCGCAAGCTGCGGGCCGGCGATCAGTTCAGCGTGTTAATGTCACGTGAAATGCTCGACGGCAAAAGCGCCCAGAGCCAGCTGCTGGGCGTACGCCTGCGCAGCGGAGGTAAAGATTACTACGCCTTCCGTGCTGAAGATGGCAAATTCTACGATCGCAACGGCTCCGGCCTGGCGCGCGGCTTCATGCGCTTCCCGACCGTGAAGCAGTATCGCGTCTCCTCTAACTTCAACCCGCGCCGTCTCAACCCGGTGACCGGACGCATCGCGCCGCATAAAGGCGTCGACTTTGCGCTGCCGATCGGCACGCCGGTGCTGGCAGTGGGCGACGGGGAGATCGTAGTGGCGAAGAACGGCGGGGCCGCCGGTAACTACGTGGCGATCCGTCACGGTCGTCAGTATATGACGCGTTACATGCACATGAAGAAAGTGCTGGTGAAGCCGGGACAAAAAGTGAAACGCGGCGATCGCATCGGGCTGTCAGGCAACACCGGCCGCTCAACCGGGCCGCATCTGCACTTTGAAATCTGGATTAACAACCAGGCAGTCAACCCGTTAACGGCGAAGCTGCCGCGGATGGAAGGCCTGACCGGCAAAGATCGCAGCCAGTATATGGCGCAGGTGAAATCCTGGCTGCCGCAGCTGGGGCTGAAATAAGCGTATTTCGCCAAATCGCGCAGAAACCGACGGCAATCCCGTCGGTTTTTTTCTATCTGGCGCACGATGATTGCAAATTTGCCCGTCGTCACTATCATTAGCCGGTCATTGCTTGAGGCGAGTGCATGGAAACCCGAAAAAAAAATAACGCTGAATTTATTCCTGTTTTTGAACGTTCATTTCTCAAACCTAAATACTGGGGAAGCTGGCTGGCGATTGCTGGACTGGCCGGTATGGCGATGTTACCGCCCAAAGTGCGCGATCCGCTGCTGGGTCGTTTAGGCCGCTTTGCCGGCAAGCTGGCGAAAGGCGCACGTCGTCGTGCCCTGATCAATCTCTACTATTGCCTGCCGGAACTGAGTGAGACCCAGCGTGCCGCGCTGGTTGACGAGATGTTCGCCACGGCACCGCAGGCGATGGCAATGATGACCGAGTTAGTGCTGCGCGATCCGGCCCGTATTCGCGAGCGCGTAGAGTGGCATGGCCGTGAGATTATCGATCAGATGCAGGCTGAGCAGCAGAACGTCATTTTTCTGGTGCCACACGGCTGGGCAGTGGATATCCCCGCGATGCTGCTGGCATCGGAAGGGCAGAAAATGGCCGCGATGTTCCATAACCAAAGCGATCCGCTGCTCGATTATGCCTGGAACACCGCGCGTCGCCGTTATGGCGGCCGGTTACATGCCCGCAATGACGGTATCAAACCCTTTATCAGTTCCATCCGTCAGGGCTACTTTGGCTACTATCTGCCCGATCAGGATCATGGCCCGGAGCACAGCGAGTTCGTGGACTTTTTCGCCACCTATAAAGCGACGCTGCCGGCACTGGGCCGTTTGATGAAGCTGTGCCGCGCCCGCGTGGTACCGCTGTTTCCGGTCTATAACAGCGACACGCATAAGCTGGAAATCTATGTGCGGCCACCGATGGACGATCTGCTGGAAGCGGATGACCATCAGCTGGCGCGCCGGATGAATGAAGAAGTCGAAATTTTCGTGCGCCCGCATCCGGAACAGTACACCTGGATACTGAAGCTGCTGAAAACGCGCAAAGGCGACGATATCGAACCCTATTCGCGCAAAGAACTCTACCCGCGCAAATAGCAAAAAGGCCGCGCAAGCGGCCTTTTTCTTACAGTGCTTCCAGCTTACTGCGCCGTTTGCGTTCCCGCATAAACACAATTACCAGACCAAACCACAGCACACCGCTGATAAAGTTAATCAGACAGAACCACAGCGTGCCGCCACTGAAGTAGCCACTTTTCGCCAGTTCAATGCCGATAGCCAGCGTCAGAATGCTGATCATTCCCAGCATCGCCGCCACGCTGCCTTTGCCTTCATCGCTGGCGTAAAGCGTCAGGCGATAGAGTCCGGCATTGACCATGCCCGCGCCAAAGGCGTACAGGCTGAGCCCGGCGGTAATCAGCAGATAGCCGTGACTGTTCATCAGGCTCGCCACCAGCGCCAGGCTCAGCCCGATAAGGATCGGCCAGGCGGCAAACTTCACCGGCTGCTCAATCGGCACCCGTCCAGCCAGCTTACTCAGCGTCAGATTACCGGCGATCATCGCCAGGAAGACCGGCAGCTGCAGCAACGCATACTGCATACGCGACAGCCCTTCGTCATGCATCAGGATCACCGGCGACAGCGCCACCCAGGTGAGGATCGGGATAAATACCAGGCCGATAGCGAACGATCCCGTCATCACCAGCCGATCTTTCATCAGACGACCGTAGTTGCGCGCCAGATTCGGCAGCGCAATCGAATGAGTGCGATCGCCGGCGGTTTCCGGCATCACTCGCCACAGCACCACGAAGGCCAGCAGGCTACAGGCAGCGAACAGCCAGAACATGCTGCGCCAGCTGCCGACGGTGAGCCAGGCGGCGCCCGCCAGCGGACCGGCCAGCGGGGCCAGCAGCGCGACGTTGGCCATCAGCGCCATCATTCGTACCGCCAGCGCTTCATCAAACGCCTCCTGAATCGCCGCATAGCCGACCGCACCGATAAAGCACAGGCTGATCCCCTGCACAAAGCGCAGGCTGACAAACTCTTCAATAGAGCTGACCCAGTTCGTCAGCAGACAGGCGGCAGCAAAAAACAGGATACCGAACAGCATGACCGGACGGCGGCCAAACTTATCCGAGAGCGGGCCCAGCAGCCATTGCAGCACCACGCCGCCAATCAGGTAGGCGGTCAGCGAGGTAGAGACCCATTCCGGGCCGACGTTAAATTCTGCCGTGACGATCAACATACCCGGCTGGATCATGTCATGGGCAATGTAGGTAGCAAATTCGAATAACACTAATGCCAGAGGAAATAACAATACCCGGCCGGTGAGCTGGCTGATGGGGTGAAAACGGGCCATCTGGCCTCCTTGTCAGAAAAGAAAACGCGACTGGCAGGCAGTCGCGTCTTTTATTCTACACTGGCAATCTCAACCCGGTGTCAATTAATCCACGCGCAGCACGCGAGTGGTATTGGTGGTGCCGGTGGCGCCCATGACGTCGCCCTGAGTAACAATCACCAGGTCGCCTGAGACCAGGAAGCCTTTATCACGCAGCAGGTTAACCGCATCGTGCGCGGCCGCCACACCGTCGTTGTTGCTGTCAAAGAACACCGGCGTCACACCGCGATAGAGCGCGGTCAGGTTCAGGGTGCGCTCATGACGTGACATGGCGAAAATCGGCAGGCCGGAGGTGATACGGGAGGTCATCAGCGGCGTACGGCCCGATTCCGTCATAGTGATGATGGCGGTCACACCCTGCAGGTGGTTAGCGGCATACATCGACGACATCGCAATCGCTTCTTCTACGTTGTCGAACTGCACATCCAGACGGTGCTTCGAGACGTTAACGCTGGGGATCTTCTCTGCGCCAAGGCAGACTTTAGCCATCGCCGAAACGGTTTCTGCCGGATACTGACCGGCGGCGGTTTCAGCCGACAGCATCACGGCATCGGTTCCGTCCAGCACGGCGTTGGCCACGTCCATGACTTCTGCACGGGTCGGCATTGGGTTGGTAATCATCGACTCCATCATCTGAGTGGCGGTGATGATGGTACGGTTGAGCTGGCGGGCGCGACGGATTAAGGCTTTCTGAATCCCGACCAGTTCCGGATCGCCAATTTCCACGCCGAGATCGCCACGCGCGACCATCACCACATCAGAGGCGAGAATAATGTCATCCATCGCTTCCTGACTGGCCACCGCTTCGGCACGTTCTACTTTCGCCACCAGTTTGGCATCGCAACCCGCTTCACGGGCCAGACGACGCGCATAGTTCATGTCTTCGCCACAGCGTGGGAACGAGACCGCCAGATAGTCGACCTTGATTTTCGCCGCGGTGATGATGTCTGCTTTGTCTTTTTCAGTCAGCGCTTCAGCCGACAGGCCGCCGCCGAGCTTGTTAATCCCTTTATTGTTCGACAGCGGGCCACCGACGGTCACTTCGGTGAACACTTTCATCTCCTGCACTTCCAGCACTTTGAGCTGCACGCGACCATCATCCAGCAGCAGGATGTCGCCAGGCACGACGTCGGCTGGCAGACCTTTATAGTCGATACCAACGCGCTCTTTGTCGCCTTCGCCTTTACCCAGGCTGGCATCCAGCAGGAAACGATCGCCGATGTTGAGGAAAACTTTGCCTTCTTTAAAGGTAGAAACGCGAATTTTTGGACCCTGCAGGTCACCGAGGATCGCGACATGGCGACCCAGTTTTGCCGCAATCTCGCGCACTTTATCTGCACGTAGCTGGTGATCTTCTGGCGTGCCGTGGGAGAAGTTGAGTCGAACAACGTTAGCGCCAGCCGCGATGATTTTTTCGAGGTTATTATCACGATCGGTAGCCGGGCCGAGGGTTGTTACGATCTTGGTTCTTCTGAGACGTCTTGACATGAAGGACTCCGTTAACAAATAAGCCGGTCCTGATCTCCGGACGCGGCATGGTTAGCTATTCTATATGATCGATGGGTTGTGATACGACTCACATTGTAAATGTGATGTTAATTATTTTGTTGTGTATCTTGTTCCCGAATGGCGTGCTTTTCGTAACGCGACGCTTTCAGCGCCTGTTTAACGCGCTTGAGGTTTTCCCGGAAAGGCGTTCCGCGTTCCAGAGTGAAACCGGTCGCCAACACATCGATCACGGTCAACTGCGCCAGGCGCGACACCATCGGTAGATAGACATCAGTATCTTCCGGTACATCAAGCACTAAAGCCAGCGCGGCTTCGTCGGCAAGGGGCGAGTCGGGAGAGGTGATGGCAATAACGGTGGAACCGTTTACACGGGCCAGGCGAGCCAGTTCTACCATATTTTTTGTGCGGCCAGTATGTGAAATGAGAACAAAAACGTCACCGGCTCGACTATTTATACAACTCATGCGCTGGATCACAATATCGTCCGACCAGAAGACCGGCAAATCAAAGCGCAGAAATTTTGTGAAGGCGTCATGCGCCACCACCGCTGAAGCGCCCAGACCAAAAAAAGCGAGTTTATCCGCCCCGGTCAGCAGCGTGACTGCCTGCTGCAGACGCGCGGCGTCCAGCCGGTTGCGGACCTGTTGCAGGCCAGCCAGCGCCGAATCAAAAATTTTATGGCTGTAGTTTTCCACATCGTCATGCTGCTCTACGCCACGGCTGACCCAGCTGCTGCCTTTCACCAGGCTTTGCGCCAGCTGCAGTTTGAAGTCCGGAAAACCGCGCGCGCCTAACCGATGGCAAAAACGGTTGACCGTGGGTTCGCTGACGCCCGCTGCGCGCGCCAGTGTGGCAATGCTGGAGTGCATCGCAGCCTGCGGCGCTGCCAGAATCTGCCCGGCCACTTTCTGTTCCGCTTTACTCAACGCAGCCTGCTGCGCCTCAATCTTTTCCAGCATATTCATAAGTGGATGACCATTATCACTTTTATCGATTTCAATTATTGCTGTCGCTGGCAGCCATTAACAGAGACTATATCGCGTTAGCGCGGGTCGGGCGCAAGGGCGGATAAGCCGGACGCGCTTTTTTTTGGCATACTTTGAGCGGTGCCGGATTTTGCCTGACAACATCAGACACAGAAAAAAGCAGAAATGCGCACGCGTCATCACACGCGCTGACACTATCCGGTACAGAGTTAATGCGGTTGACCCGGCGCGTCGGTTTACCTGGCGCGGGGAAAAAAGTACATTGTGCTGAAAGAAAATAACAACCTGGACCCGGTGGCAGAGGATGCATCACCATCGGATTATCCTGCAACGAGGAGAGGAAAATGGCGGTTACACAAACAGCCCAGGCATGCGATCTGGTGATTTTCGGTGCCAAAGGCGATCTTGCACGCCGTAAACTGTTGCCTTCACTGTATCAGTTAGAAAAAGCGGGTCAGATTCACGAAGAGACCCGCATCATTGGCGTAGGCCGCGCCGAGTGGGACAAAGCGGAATACACCAAAGTGGTACGTGAAGCGCTGGAAACCTTCATGAAGGAGAAGATTGACGAAGCGCTGTGGGATAAGCTCAGCGGCCGTCTCGACTTCTGCAACCTCGATGTGAATGACACCACGCACTTCCCGAAACTGGGCAAGATGCTGGATCAGAAAAAACGCACCACCATCAACTATTTTGCCATGCCACCGAGCACTTTCGGCGCCATCTGTCAGGGTCTGGGCACCGCGAAGCTGAATGCCAAACCGGCGCGTGTCGTCATGGAGAAGCCGCTCGGCACCTCACTGGAAACCTCACAGGAAATCAACGATAGCGTCGGTGAGTATTTCGATGAGAGCCAGGTGTTCCGTATTGACCACTATCTGGGCAAAGAGACGGTACTGAATCTGCTGGCACTGCGCTTTGCCAACTCGATTTTCGTCAATAACTGGGACAACCGCACCATCGACCACGTACAGATCACCGTGGCGGAAGAGGTCGGGATTGAAGGCCGCTGGGGTTACTTCGACAAAGCGGGCCAGATGCGTGACATGATCCAGAACCACCTGTTGCAGATTCTGACCATGATCGCCATGTCGCCGCCTTCCGATCTCAGCGCTGACAGCATCCGTGATGAAAAAGTGAAGGTGCTGCGTTCGCTGCGTCGCATCGATCAGACCAACGTGCGTGAGAAAACGGTACGTGGTCAGTACACCGCGGGCTTCGTGCAGGGTAAAAAAGTGCCGGGCTACCTTGAAGAAGAGGGTGCCAATAAATCCAGCGCCACCGAAACCTTCGTCGCCATCCGGGTGGATATCGACAACTGGCGCTGGGCGGGCGTGCCGTTTTATCTGCGCACCGGCAAACGGTTACCGACCAAATGTTCAGAAGTGGTGGTCTACTTTAAAAACCCTGAGATGAACCTGTTTAAAGATTCTTATTCAGAGCTGCCGCAGAACAAGCTGACCATTCGTCTGCAGCCGGATGAAGGGGTGGATATCGAGATCCTGAACAAAGTGCCAGGCCTCGACCACAAGCACAAGCTGCAGACCACTAAGCTGGATCTGAGCTACTCCGAAACCTTCAACCAGTCGCATCTGGCGGATGCCTATGAACGCCTGCTGCTGGAAAGTATGCGCGGCATTCAGGCGCTGTTTGTCCGCCGTGACGAAGTGGAAGCGGCCTGGACCTATGTCGATTCCATCATTGAAGCCTGGGCGGCGGATGGTGATTCCTCCAAACCGTATCAGGCCGGCACCTGGGGCCCGGTTGCCTCGGTGGCGATGATCACCCGCGATGGCCGTTCGTGGAACGAATTTGAATAACGGAACCTCTGAGGCCCGCACTGTGCGGGCCTTTTTTTTGTCCGACGCAAAGGCAGAAAAGTGAACTGGCGTTTCAAAAATCGCGTCGGGCGATGGACGCTCAGGAACCGGATCATGTATGGTAGTGGCGCAATTGACAGGGCAGGAGCCGAGGCTCCATGACCGGGCCGCTAATCCCGGTGTTATCAAGCAAGGGGAAGTGATGAAGAACTGGAAAACAAGTGCTGAACAGATTCTGACCACCGGACCGGTCGTGCCGGTGATCGTGGTAAACAAGCTGGAACACGCGGTCCCGATGGCGAAAGCGCTGGTCGCGGGCGGTGTCCGGGTGCTGGAAGTGACGCTGCGTACGCCGGTGGCGATGGATGCGCTGCGTGCGATGATCAAAGAAGTGCCGGAAGCGATTGTCGGTGCGGGTACAGTGATTAATCCTCAGCAACTGCAGGAAGTGACCGAGGCGGGCGCGCAATTTATCATCAGCCCTGGCGTCACGGAGTCGTTACTGAAAGCTGCCGTTGAAGGCCCGGTTCCGTTGATTCCTGGCATCAGCACCGTTTCAGAACTGATGACCGGCATGGACTACGGCCTGCGTGAGTTCAAATTCTTCCCGGCGGAAGCCAACGGCGGTGTGAAAGCGCTGCAGGCGATTGGCGGGCCTTTCCCGCAGGTGCGTTTCTGCCCGACCGGCGGTATCTCTCCGGCCAACTACCGTGACTATCTGGCGCTGAAAAGCGTGCTGTGCATTGGCGGTTCGTGGCTGGTGCCTAACGATGCGCTGGAAGCGGGCGACTGGGATCGGATTACCCGACTGGCGCGTGAAGCGGTAGAAGGGGCGAAGTAAGTTCTGGCGGTGAGCCGAGGCTCACCGCCTTGATATTATCCCTCGACCTTCACCGCTGCCGCGCTGGCGACCGCACGCGCAATCGCCTGAGTGGTGGTGTCACCGCTGGCCAGCGCCACGCCCAGCCGGCGCTGTCCGCTGATCTCTGGCTTGCCGAACAGACGCAGTTGCAGACCGGCACCCAGCGCCGCCCCGACATTCACGAACTGCACATTCTGGCTGGTCAGCTGCGGCAGGATCACCGCCGACGCAGCCGGACCATACTGGCGAATGCCGCCAATTGGCAGACCGAGGAAGGCCCGGACGTGCAGCGCAAACTCCGACAGATCCTGTGAAATCAGCGTCACCATGCCGGTGTCATGTGGACGTGGTGACACTTCGCTGAAGATCACCTCATCACCACAGACAAACAGCTCAACGCCAAACAGTCCATATCCGCCCAGCGCCTCAACCACCTGCGCTGCAATCGCCTGCGCCCGCTGCAGCGCCAGATCGCTCATCTGCTGCGGCTGCCAGGATTCACGGTAATCGCCATCTTCCTGACGATGACCAATGGGTGCGCAGAAATGAATGCCGTCCACCGCACTGATGGTCAGCAGGGTAATTTCAAAATCAAAGGTCACGACGCCTTCGACGATCACCCGACCGGCACCGGCACGGCCGCCTTGCTGCGCGTATTCCCATGCGCTGTCCAGCTGGCTGGCATCACGGATAAAGCTCTGGCCCTTGCCGGAGGAGCTCATCACCGGTTTCACGATGCAGGGAAAGCCAATCTCCGCGGCAGCCTGGTCGAAACGCGCTTTGCTGTCGGCGAAGCAGTAACGGGAGGTCGGCAGTGACAGCTCTTCGGCAGCCAGACGACGAATACCTTCACGATTCATGGTCAGCTTTGCCGCCCGGGCAGTCGGCACCACGCGCTGTCCCTGCTGCTCCAGCGCCACCAGGGTGTCGGTGGCGATGGCTTCAATTTCCGGCACCACGAAGTCAGGTTTTTCCTGCGCGATCAGCGCGGCCAGCGCCTCGCCATCCAGCATGTTGATCACATAGCTGCGATGCGCCACCTGCATCGCCGGGGCATCGGCGTAGCGATCAACGGCAATCACTTCCACACCCAGACGCTGACACTCCAGCGCCACCTCTTTACCCAGTTCACCTGAACCTAATAGCATCACACGCGTGGCCGCAGGGCGCAGCGCAGTTCCGAGAGTCGTCATAAATTCACCTAAGCAGTCACAAAATGCGCGCGCAGTATAAACGAAAACGATTGCGTACTCATCTTTCTTACCGAACGCTCCGCCGTTTGCCTTACTTTTCCCGCTCTGACGTTTCCTGACATCTTTTTCGTCAGGATGACGGACTACCATCTTAAACAGGAGTGGATGATGAACAACTGGTTGCAACAAATTCAGTCGGTACTGGCGAAGAAGGGCGGCGACAGCAAGTCTGGCGGTGGTTTAAGCGATATGCTGGCACCGGGCGCGTTGGGCGGCCTGGCGGGTATGCTGATTTCCAGTAAATCGTCGCGCAAACTGTTAACCAAATATGGCGGCAAAGCGCTGATCATTGGCGGCGGTGCTGCCGCAGGCGCGGTGCTGTGGAACAAATATAAGCAGCGGGTCAGCGAAGCGCACCAGAATGAACCTGACTTTGGCGCAGCGCAGACGCCCATTGACCTGCGCGCCGAACGTCTGGTCACAGCGCTGGTATTCGCCGCCAAAAGTGATGGCCATATCGACGATCAGGAACGGGCAGCGATTGAGCAGAATATTCATCAGTCTGGTTACGGTCAGGAGGCGGAACAGCTGATTCAGAAAGCGATGAACCGCCCACTCGATCCGCAGTGGCTGGCCGCCGACGTAAAGAACGAAGAGGAGGCGCTGGAGCTTTACTTCCTGAGCTGCGCGGCGATCGACGTCGATCATTTTATGGAACGCAGTTACCTGTCGGCGCTGGGCGATGCGCTTAAAATCCCGCAGGATGTCCGTGACGGTATTCAGCAGGATATCGTGGCAGAGAAGGCCCGCTTACCCGCCAGTTAATCCCCCACTGGCCACCTCCGGTGGCCAGCTTGCTGTTTCCGTACCAGTTGAAGCTTGGCTTCCTGCGCCTTTGGTGCCACGCTTACAGATCATTACTTTCACGGAGACGGATGTCATGAAAGCACCCATCGCAAAGAAAATACCGCATGAGATGACGCTGCATGGTGAAACGCGCGTCGATAACTACTACTGGCTACGCGACGACAAACGTGAAGATAACGAAGTTCTCGATTACCTGCGGGCTGAAAATAATTATGGCCGTAAAATCATGGCCTCTCAGCAACCGCTTCAGGAGCGGGTACTCAAAGAGATCATCGATCGTCTGCCGCCGGAAGACCATTCGGTGCCCTATGTGAAGAACGGGTATCGTTATCAGAGTCGCTATCAGAGCGGCAATGAATATCCGGCTTACTATCGGCAACCCGCCGACAGCGCGGAGTCTGATGAATGGACCTTGCTGCTCGATGCCAATCAGCGCGCCTCCCACAGTGAGTTTTACACCATGGGCGCGCTGCACATCAGCCCGGATAACCAGGTGATGGCGATGGCAGAAGATTTTCTGTCGCGGCGGCAATATGGCATTCGCTTCCGCAATCTGCACAGCGGCAGCTGGTATCCGGAAGTGCTGAGCAACGCCTCCTCCAGCTTTGCCTGGGGTAACGATTCCCGCACCGTCTACTATGTGCAGAAGCATCCACAGACGCTGCTTTCTTATCAGGTCTGGCGGCATGAGCTGGGAACGCCGCAGTGCGACGATCAGCTGGTGTATGAGGAGAAGGATGATACGTTTCACCTCAGCGTGCATAAAACCACCTCAAAACAGTTCATCCTGATCGCGCTGTACAGCACGACCACCAGTGAAATTCAGCTGATCGACGCTAACTTCCCGGATGCGCTACCGCATGTGTTCCTGCCGCGCCGCCGCGATCATGAGTACAGCCTCGACCATTACGATCACCAGTTCTTTATCCGCTCGAATCGCGACGGCAAGAACTTCGGGCTTTATCGCACCCGATATCTGCCTGAGTCCCGCTGGGAGACGTTGATCCCGGCGCGGGATCATGTGGTGATGGAAGATTTCCAGCTATTCCGTGACTGGCTGGTGGTTGAGGAGCGCCAGCGCGGCCTGACCAGCCTGCGCCAGATTAACTGGGCCAGCGGCGAAAACAGCGGCATCGCGTTTGACGATCCGACCTATGTTACCTGGCTGGCCTATAACCCGACGCCCCGCACCAGTAAACTGCGCTACGGTTACTCGTCAATGACCACCCCGACCACGCTGTTTGAGCTGGATATGGATACCGGTGAACGCCGCATTCTGAAACAGACGGCGGTAAAAGGCTTCGACGCGGACGACTACAAAAGCGAGCATCACTGGATCAAAGTCAGCGATGGCACCGAAGTGCCGGTTTCGCTGGTCTATAACCGTAAATACTATCAGCCGGGCCAGAACCCGATGCTGGTCTACGGCTACGGTGCGTATGGCAGCAGTATGGATGCCGATTTCAGCGTCAGCCGTCTGAGCCTGCTGGATCGTGGCTTTGTCTATGCGCTGGTTCAGGTTCGCGGCGGCGGCGAGTTAGGCCAGCAATGGTACGATGCGGGCCGCCTGCTGAATAAGATGAACAGCTTTACCGATTTTATCGACGTAACCCATGCGCTGGTGGCGCGTGGCATCGGGCATCCCGAACGGCTCTACGCGATGGGTGGCAGCGCCGGTGGCCTGCTGATGGGCGCGGTGATCAATATGGCACCGCAGCGTTTCCACGGCGTGGTGGCGCAGGTGCCGTTTGTGGATGTGGTGACCACCATGCTCGATGAGTCGATCCCACTGACAACCGGCGAATATGATGAGTGGGGCAATCCCAATCAGGCGGAATACTATCACTATATCCGCCAGTACAGCCCTTACGACAATATCGAAGCCAAAGCCTATCCCCATTTGCTGGTGACGACCGGCCTGCACGATTCGCAGGTACAGTACTGGGAACCGGCAAAATGGGTGGCGAAGCTCAGATCAATGAAAACCGATAATAACCTGTTGCTGCTCTGTACCGACATGGATGCCGGTCACGGCGGCAAGTCCGGTCGCTATAAAGCCTACGAAGGGGTGGCGATGGAGTACGCCTTTATCCTCGGACTGGCGCAGGGGACGCTACCCCCGGCCGGAGACTACTGATCCTCGCTGAGGCATTTCCGCAGCGCCTGCCGTAATGGCGGGCGCAGATCGGCCACGTTATCCAGCATCCATTTCAGGTAGCCCGGATCTTTACGGGCGATCACTGCAATCGCCTGACCACGATACTTGCCGAATGGCAGAACATCGTCACGCTGCGCCGCCGGTTGCGAGCGCACAATCATCTCGGATGCGCTCCAGCCTGAGGTTTCCATAATGCGTATTAACAGCGCGGCGGTGACATAACAGTCATAGAGCGCGCGGTGCGCATGCAGGTCGGCGGGCGGCGTGACGTCCAGCTTCAGCGAGTGCCGCAGCGCCTGATTGCCATATTTGATGCCCGGCCACAGCTGACGCGCCAGCTGCATGGTGCAGATCCACTCACCGTACATCTCAGGCAACATGCGACGATCGAAGCTGGCGTTATGCGCCACGTAGAAGGCGCTGCCGTGGTAGCGGGAAATCGCCTGTTCAATGGTCGGCTTGTCGGCCACCATCGCTTCGGTAATGCGATGCACCGCCATTGCCTGCCGGCTGATAGGGCGGTCAGGCAGGATCAGATCGCTCATCGGGTTAACAATCTGGCCGTTGATCACATCCACCGACGCCACTTCCACCACGCCGCCCTGCAGGCCGCAGGTTTCGGTATCAATTACGCGTAACATCATTATTTCATCTTCGGTTCATAAGGCAGGCGCGACAGGCTGAGTGACGCCTGGCGATAGTGCATCAGACGCTGACGAAACCAGTCGCGTAGCGCCTCGGGCTGTTCCTGAGCGACCATCTCTGCGACCACCGGCATGTTATAGCGCTCTTTGAACGCCACACCCGCTGCCGCCAAATCGACATTGATTTTGTCTTTCTCTTCCCGGGACAGCCGGGCAAGGTTATGACTCATAGTGTTCTCCTGATGATGTGGGGCAAAAGTAATGTTTTCCCCGGCCTGAAGCAAGGGTTAAGGATCGCATCGCTGGCCTCGACACCATAAAACGAGCAGCGTATCCTTTCGCCACGTTTGTCGCGTCAACGGTTGTTAAAAGGATGATCTTATGCAGAAAAAAGCGGTTTCCCGCATGATCGCTGCGCTGGCGGTTGTCGCTGGCCTGAGTTTCAGTCAGTTTGCGCTGGCCCATGCTCATCTTCAGTCATCAAATCCGGCGGCTAACGCGCAGGTGACCTCTTCAGCGGATGCGCTGACGCTGAATTTTAGCGAAGATATTGAGGCGGCATTCAGCGGCGTGACCTTGCTGGATGCGGCACAACAGCCGGTAGCGACCGGCAAAGCGCGTGTCGCGGCGAAACAGGCCAGTCATCTGATTATTGATCTGCCGCAGCCGCTTAAAGCCGGTGACTATCAGGTTAACTGGCATGTGCTGTCGGTTGACGGGCATAAAACCTCAGGAAGCTACCGCTTCAGCGTGAAATAATCGTGGTGGAGACCCTTTGGGTAAGCCTGCGCGGGCTGCATTTTGCCGCTCTGATGCTGCTGACCGCGAGTGCAGGTTACTCTGCGCTACTGGCACCGGCACGCTACCGTCCACGGCTGGCGATTGGCTTAAACCCCTTGTTGCAGTGGAGCGCGTGGCTGGCGCTGCTGAGCGCACTGGCGATGCTGGCCTGCCAGAACGTATTGATGAGCGGCGACAGCGCCAACCTGGCCGAGGGTGCCATCTGGCTGGCGGTGCTGGGTACCCGCTTTGGCGTTGTGTGGCAATGGGAGATGCTGTTCAGCGTTTTAGCCGTCGCAGGGCTGTGGCTGAACGGGCGACTGCGAGCGCAGACGTTACTGCTGACGGGCGTGCTGCAACTGGCTTCTCTGGCCTTCACCGGACATGCAGCGATGCATGAAGGCTGGCCCGGCCTGTTACACCCGTTCAATCAGGCTTTGCATCTGATTGCGGCGGCGTTCTGGGCTGGTGGTTTGTTACCGCTGCTGTTATTGATGCGCGAAGCGCGGCAGATTGAGCGCCGCACGGATGCTATCCGTACCATGATGCGTTTTTCCCGTTATGGTCATCTGGCCGTCGCGTTAACGCTGCTCACTGGCGCGATCAACAGTCTGATGATCCTCGGCTGGCCGCTGACGTGGCCCGATTCACCTTATGTGATATTACTGCTGTGCAAGGTGTTGCTGGTGGCGTTAATGGTGCTGGTGGCGCTGATCAATCGTTACTGGCTGGTGCCACGCTTTCGTCTGGCGGGCAGTGGGACGCAGCAAAAATTTATCCGCATGACCCAGCTGGAACTGCTGCTGGCGTGTGGAGTGGTTGGGCTGGTCAGCGTTTTTGCCACGCTGTCGCCAGCCTGAATATTATTTAAGAGATGCGTAAAGGTAAGTTATGTTGCTGAAGAAAGTGATTCCCGCAGTCCTGTTGTTATCCCTATGCGGCCAGGCGCTGGCGGCGCAGATCATTACCGTCAGCCGTTTTGAAATCGGTAAAGACAAATGGCCGTTTAACCGTGAAGAGGTGATGCTGACCTGTGAAAAAGACGGTTCGCTGTTTGCCATTAACCCCAGCACCCTGATGCAGTATCCGCTGAATGACAAAGCAGAGCAGCTGTTCAAAAACAAACAGGTGAAAGCACAACCGATCAGCGTGATTCAGAGTGAAGATAAAGCGAATCCGGGCCATATGATGAGCCTGCAGCCGATTGTTGAGCGCACCCAGGCGCTGTGCGGTAAATAAACCCGCCGGGTACAGTGCCACGCTGTACCCGAATTCCACTGTTTTCTGCCGTTGCGATCACAAACTGTTCCAGATTCCGGTCTCCAGCCTCGCGCTGACTGGCAAATCCTGTGCGCTGATCTAATCTTAACGTGTAAGGCGAAACCGCCTTCATGAATGCCAACTTTTAGCGCACGGCTCCTTGAGAGCCATTTCCCTGGACCGAATATAGGAATCGTATTCGGTCTTTTTTTGTTTAATTATCAAGATAAAAATCAGATCCACAAGATTCCCTATCCGATATTGTCCTTTCAGACCATCGCAGATTTTCCTCTCCGGAATGGAGATACTTTTCAGTCATCATTTCTGGCTGATGTCCTGCTGTGTTTAGCGAATAATTTGTCACATTCACTTTCAACGGTCGCACCGGCAGTTAACTGATTCCAGAAAAGATGAGGGGATTAATGATTAGCCCGATATCGGCATTGTTCCGCGTTTTAACGAACCCTTCAGCCAGACTATCGGAGTAAAAAAATCATCAGGGCTGATCATGCAGATGCTTACGAGACGGCAGGATCAATGCCGGGTATTATGATTTTATCAGAATGAGCTTTATCGGGTCTGACATACAATCGGGTTAAAATCCTTTACAGATTATTGAATTGATCAATTCAAAGGTGTCATGGTAATCCATTATTAATACAATTAATTGCTTATCTCAGGAGGTCAGGGTTATTTGCGTGGGGTTGTGATGCAGACAGGAATTTATAGTCAGAAAGGGTTCGTCACACCCATCCTCCCTGACAACTTAACTCAGTTTAAGGCGAATTTAAAAAAAAGATCAACGCGCACGCAAAAGCCACCTTAACTTTGTTCAGAACGGTCTCCCCCGAAAGTTAACTTGATCCTCGGTATCCCAACCATTAGCGAGTTTTTTTGCTCAATAGATAGCCGTACTTCA
>Ga0302349_1000473_pt1 | contig 47249 bp, 41 predicted proteins | sample PhyAR1_FD_202176 | JGI IMG/M metagenome (GOLD analysis project Ga0302349, IMG submission 202176) | Leaf surface microbial communities from alfalfa plants in UC Gill Tract Community Farm, Albany, California, United States - DLSL A.R1... | ecosystem: Host-associated > Plants > Phyllosphere >... | reverse complement strand
TGGGTTTGTTTCGCTGGCCCGCTTCGATCTGTAGCTTTGCTACTCGGCTTCGTGGAGCAACACAGTGACGCTCTGCTGCTTTGCTCTGCTGCTTTGCTCTGCTGCTGCGCTGTGCTCTGCTGCTGTGCTCTGCTGCTGCGCTGTGCTCTGCCGCTCAGCTTTGCTGCTCCCGCTCTGCTGCTCGCGCTTTGTTGCACCGCACTTCTGCAGTTCTGTGCCGCTTTGCCGTTCAGCTGTTCAGCTGTTTAGCTGTTTAGCTGTTTAGCTGTTTAGCTGTTTAGTATCGCCACTCTGATCCACTGGTTGGCACTGCTACTGAGTCTGCCTCTTAGCGCTGCTGCTCCGCGATGCCGCTCAGCTCCGCTTACTGGCCTTTGATCTCAGCATGGCCACCGGCCAATTGTCAGGGGGCGGGCACGTGTAGGCTGGAGGGACCGTATTCCGCCGTGGATGGCGGCATTCGAGCTTACAGGGACGTACTTGCAGCGGGTCCCGGAAGCCTATGCGTGCCCGACCCAACCATCGGACACAGGCACTCGCGATTCACCGCTTCAAGGCCAATCAGCAAGCACGCTGGCAGCAACGCCCATCCGCGTGCATGCGCGCGTCGCCAGGCCATCCTGCAGTGCACGCCGGAACAGTGGCGCCATGCCCTTCAGCATCACCGCAGAGGCACGCGACTGCGCACGTTGCATGGGCGTGCGCGCCAGCATCGTCGTCGCCCAGTCCGGCAACAGCGCCGCGCCGGCACCCAGGAACAGCTCGCGCGACAGTCCCGCCATCGGCACCGGCAAGCGGATGCCGGACAACACCGCCAGCACCTCGCGCGAGCGCGCATCGAATACCAGCGCCGATTGCTGTTGTGCGAAGTACGCGTCGACCTCCGCTTCCGACGCCGGCACATCGGTGGCGCCGAGTGCTTCGGCCACGCGCTTGTACTCGCGGTAATACTGATCGGCGATGGCGCCCGGGACGTCGCGGCAATAGCGCCGGCAGCCCTGCAGGAAACCATAGGCCTCGGTCACGTGTACCCAGGTCAGCAAGGCGGGATCGTCCGCGGAATACGCGCGGCCGTCGGCCGTGTGCCCGCGCACCTGCGCGTGGATGCGGGTCACCTTGGCGATCAACGCCTCGACTTCCGCGGCCGGTGCGTACGTGGTGCCGGCGACAAACGCGGTGGTTCGGCGCAGGCGGCCGACCAGGTCATCGCGGAAATTGGAGTGGTCGTACACGCCGGCCAGCGCCAGCGGATGCAGGGTCTGCAGCATCAGCGCGCACAGGCCGCCGGCAAGCATCCCGGGAAATTCCGAGTGCACGCGCCAGGTGATGCTGTCCGGGCCGAACCAGCCGGGGTCGCCCAGGGGATGGTCGTAATCGATCCCACTCTGGCCGCGGGGGAAGGCACCCAGTACCCAGCGGCGGATCGGGGCAGTGGCGGGGCGGGCAAGCGAACGCAGCAGGGAAGACATCAACAGTACCGAGGGCGGAGCGGGCCGGCGTTTCGCGCGGATGCGTCAATTCTGCGTGATACCGCCGGGGCTGGCGAGGGCAACGTCGCGCTGGGCCCGCGCATTGTGCAACTGCAGCATGGGAACCGGCGTCCGCAGGCTATTTACCCGGTGATTTACGTGCCGCAGTGCGCAAATCCGCTGCGAGTTTGCCCATTCAGGCAGGAATGACGCCGGATCTTTGCGCTTTGCCCATTGCCAAGCGCCGTGAAAGTGCTAGAACTGGACGTGCCACAACGTCGTCCAATGCGCTGCCGCACGTTCCAGAAGGAGCTCGTCATGATCGCTTTGTTCAAAGGTTTGGGTTTGCTGTTGCAGGACAACGAGCTGTACAGCAGCCCGTTCGAAAAACAGGTCGCGCATTGGCGTAACAAGAGTGAACAGCAGATCCGCGAGGAAGTCGCGGTGCTCGCCAAGGCCAAGGGCCAATGGCTGATGGCCTCGATCGTCGGGTGGCAGGCATCCTCGCTGCTGATCCTCGGCCTGATCAGCAACTACCTGTGGAAGGATGACTTCCATATCACCTTCACCCGCGTGGTGATCGTGTTCGGCTCCTGGGTGTCGATCCTGTTCGTGATCTGGTTCATGGCCAACATGTTCGATCACACCGCCGGCTTCGAGCGCTGGATGAAGGCCTTCAACAGCCGCGCCCGGATCACCTCCGATGCCGATACGGTGGAGTGCGTGGCCGAAGCGCTGGATATGGCCCAGCACTATCCGGAAGTGCTGGACTACAAGCAGGCCGTGAGCGCCAAGCGCGAACTGCGCCATGAGGATATCCGCATCATGCGCGAGATCGGCCGGATGAAGCAGCACACCGAACTGGTCGGCCAGCTCAACCACGTGGGCGAGCAGCCCAACGGAACCAACCTGCATCTGCAACCGGCGTTCTGACCCTACTGAAACGCGGGGGGAGCCACGATGCCACCGTGATCACTCACGGTGGCATTGTTCTTTCTGGACCGCGCTGACGCAGTGCTGGAAGCCAGCCGGCAACCCCGCCATCTGCTCGGTCTTGCCGACTGCCACCGACAGCCGGTGCAGGGGCGGATAGGCGCAGTCCTTGTCCTTCCCGCAGCGCGCATCCAGCACCAGGTAGTGGCAGTGGCCACTGCTGCTGGCGATGCAGTCGAAGCTGGCCACCCCGTTGTCGACCGTGGTCTTGCTGTACAGCGCATCCACGCCATTGGCGCGGATGCGGGTGACGGAGGTGTTGCTCGATTGCTGGCAGGCAGCCAGCACCAGCACGCAGAGACTGGCGACAACGGCGATACGCATGGCAGGCTCCCGACGAAAGAAAAGGCGCGTTACATCCCGCGGAACAGACTCATGAAGGGCTGGCTGACGTTGAGCACTTCGGCGCGGTGCTTCAAGCGCAGCTGGCCGCGGCCGGTGTCATCGCGGGTGACCGCGGCGACCGCTTTCATGTTGACGATGGTGGAACGGTGGATCTGGCGGAAACGTTGCGGATCGAGCGCGTCGAGCAGTTCGCGCAGCGAGGTGCGCAGCAGGCTTTCACCCTGCTCGGTGACCACGGTGGTGTATTTGCTGTCGGCACGGAAGTAGATCACGTCTTCGAGCATGATCAGCTGGGTGTCACGCCCGTTGCTGGCCGTGATCCAGGCCAACGGCGGCGCGCTTGAGGCGGCGGCGGGCTGCTGGCCCAGGCGCTGCAGCAGTTGTTCCAGCATGCCGCTGTCCGGCCGGCCCAGCTGCATGCGCGCCAGAATGCGCTCACGCGTGGCGAGCAGACGCTCATCGCTGACCGGCTTGAGCAGGTAGTCGATCGCGCCCTGTTCGAAGGCATCGATGGCGTACTGGTCGTAGGCGGTGACGAACACCACCTGGGTGCGCGGGCTGATCTCGGGCAGCGCGCGGGCCACCTCGATGCCGGTGATGCCCGGCATGCGGATGTCGAGCAGGGCCAGATCCGGCTTCAGCTCGGCCAGGCGCTCCAGCGCGCTGGCGCCATCCTCGCATTCGGCCACCAGCCGCAGCTCCGGCCATAGCCGCTGCAGCTGGGCGACCAATGACTGCCGCAGCAGGTCTTCGTCTTCGGCAATGAGTGCATCAAGCTGCATGGATCGCCTCCCGGGCATCGCGCGGCAGGGTGATCGTCGCCGCCACGCCGCTGGGGAAATTGGACACGATGGCCACCCCGGCGCGCTCACCGCAGGTCAGGCGCAGGCGCTCGCGCAGGTTCTTCAGGCCGATCCCGGTACCGCTGGTGCCCTGCCCGAAACCGAGGCCATCGTCGGCCACGGTGAGGGTGACATGGTCCTCGAAAGCGCGCGCGATGATCCATACCGTGCCACCGCCCGGCTTGGGTTCCAGCCCGTGTTTGATCGCATTCTCGACCAGGGTCTGCAGGGCCATCGAGGGCAGCGGCACGCTGGTCAGCGCCGGCGGCACATCCACCTGCAGGGCCAGGCGTGCGCCCATGCGGATCTTGAGGATTTCCAGGTAGGCCTGGGTGCGCTCCAGCTCCACCCCCAGGGTGGACATCGATTCATCCACGCTGGGCAGCGAGCTGCGCAGGTACTGGATCAGGTGCCCCAGCATCTGGTCCGCGCGCGGCGGATCAGTGCGGGTCAGCACCTGCGCGTTGGCCAGGGTGTTGTAGAGGAAGTGCGGCTCGACCTGGGCATGCAGCAGGTTGAGTCTGGCCACCGAGAGTTCCTTCTCGGTCGCGGTCTGTTCGGCGGCGGCCTGTTCGTCGCGGCGCTGCTCGGCCACCCGGCGGGTGATCGCACGGCTTACCGCTTCGGCGTTCTCATGGTTGCTGCCTTCGTCCACCGCCAGCAGGTCCGCCCAGACGCCGGCATCGGGCTCGAACAGCAGCGTCACGCTGCTGGTGCCCTGCCCCGGCGTGACCGTGGCGAGCACGCTGTTGCGCTTGATCGCCAGCCGCGCAGGCAGGTTCCAGCGCGACGGTGGGCGGCCGTTGTAGGTGTCCACGCGGCGTACGTAGGCACGGACCTGCAGGCTGCCCGGAGCGCTTTCGATATCTTCCACCCGCGGCAGCTCGGCGATGGCCGCTTCGACCAAGGCGAAGGCGGGGCCCGCATCCATGGGGACCTCGATCTGGCGCCGCTGGCGGCTGGACAGGGTGGCCGCGTCCAGGCGCCCGGCCGCGTGCTGGACCCGGCGGATATGGGCAATGCAGCTGCCCAGGGCGGTCACCATCACGAACAGGGCCAGCAAGCCGAACACCCAGCCGGGACCTTCGTCCATGCCGTGGAAGAAGCCACTCCAGACGAACCCCGCCACCACGATGGCGGCGGCCCAGGCCAACAGAATGCGGAGAATCAGGGAGAGGCTGGCGAACACGGCGGCGTCATCACATAGGGAGTGAGGCGAGCATAGCCCTGCCGGCAGCGGGAACAAGCGGCATGCGACGAAGGCGGGGAATGGGCGGACGAAGCGGTGTAGAGCCACCCCATGGGTGGCTGGCTTTCTTCCGGGACCGCGAAGCCACGCATGGCGTGGCTCTACGTCTGGGTTCGGGACCGCGAAGCCACGCATGGCGTGGCTCTACGTCTGGGTTCGGGACCGCGAAGCCACGCATGGCGTGGCTCTACAGCGGGGTCCGGCCGGCGTGCCGGCCGGACGCGGTCTTATTTTCGCTCGGCGGCGCTGGCATCACGCGGGGCGCGGAACTGGGAATCTTCACTCCAGTTCGGCCAGGCGCGCGAATTGGCCAGCTGGTTGCCCAGCGTGTACAGCACTTCCAGATCGCGCGAGGCACCGGCGAAGGTCCAGTCCGGCTGCCATTCGTCCCCCTGCTGGTGATAGCGCTTGGCGGTGTAGTCATCCGACGCCGCCTTGCCAGCGGCGACGCCGCCTTCCACCCAATCCTGGCCCGCCGAGTACGACACCGCCGGCACGCCACGCTTGGCGAACGGGAAGTGATCGGAGCGGAAGAACAGGCCGGCTTCCGGCTTGGGATCCGCCGTATAGCGGATGTCCCAGCCCTTGGCGACGTCCTTGAGCTGGTCCAGCAGTTCCAGCTTGGCCGAGCCGTAGATGCCGAAGTCACGCGAGGGACTGAAGGGCGCCATGCCATCCATGTTGATCAGCGCCACGGTCTTGCCCAGCGGATACAGCGGGTGGGTGGCGTAGTACTCCGAGCCGAGCAGGCCCTTTTCCTCGGCGGTGACGGCCAGGAACAGCACCGAACGCTCCGGGCGCTTGGCCTTGGCAAAGCCGCGGGCCAGTTCGACCAGCGAGGCGGTGCCGCTGGCGTTGTCCAGCGCACCGTTGAAGATGGTGTCACCGTTCGCGTCCGGCTTGCCCACCCCGATGTGATCCCAGTGCGCGCTGTAGATCACGGTCTCATCCGGATGCGTGCTGCCTTCCAGGCGCGCGGCCACGTTGTGCGAGGTGATCACCTCGGTCTTGACCGCGTACTTGGCCGAGAAGGTCTCGCCCTTCAGCTCGACCGGCTTGAAGTCACGGGTCTGCGCCTGCTTCTTGAGCGCCTCGAAATCCAGGCCGGAGCGCTTGAACAGTTCCACCGCCAGATCGCGCTGGATCCAGCCTTCCAGCAGCGGATGCGCGTCGGCCGGATTGTCGCGGACCACGTCGAACATGGTGTTGGTGTTGGAACCGGCCACGGTGGCCCAGCCATACGAGGCCGGTGCGGTCTCGTGCACGATCAGCACGCCGAGGGCGCCCTGGCGCGCGCCTTCTTCGTACTTGTAGGTCCAACGGCCGTAGTAGGTCATGCCCTTGCCGTCGAAATCGCCCTGGCCGGTTTCGAAGTCCGGATCGTTGATCAGCACGACCGCGATCTTGCCCTTCAGGTCCACGCCCTTGAAATCGTCCCAGTTGCGCTCGCCGGCCTTGACGCCGTAGCCGAGGAAGACCAGCGGCGCGTTCTTGATGTCCACTTCGCTGGCACCGTTCATGGCGGCACGCACGGCGATTTCCTTGCCCTGGCTCAGCGTCTGCGGCGTGCCTTTGCTGCTCAGCGAGAGGCTCGGGGTGCCGACGATATCGCCCTTGAGCAGCGGCACGGCCTGGGTCCACAGGCGCTTGCCATCCTTGAGGTCGCCGCCCGGCTGCAGGCCCGCCGCTGCGAACTGCTTGCTCAGGAACGCAATGGTCTTCTCTTCACCGGCCGTGGCCGGCGAGCGGCCTTCATAGGCATCCGACGCCAGTTCCTTGACGTCGGCGGAGATCCGCGCGCCATCGAATTTGGGGGTGGCGGCCATCAAGGCCGACGACACCGACAACGCCAACAGGCTGATTACCACACGCTTCACGCTGCACCTCATGACTGACCGACAATCGCCCGAGTGTAGGCCAGAGCTGCCGTGCGGTGCAGTGCCGGTCTACACAGCGGCCGCGCGAGCCAGCAGCAGCGCCTTCTCACGTGCGTTGGCGGTCAGTGCGGCTGCACGCGCGAAGGCCGCGCGCGCTTCGTCGTGCCGGCCCAGCTGGGCCAACAGATCACCCTGCACCGCGGCCAGCGGCGCGTAGTCGCGCAACCGCGCATCGTCCCCGAGCGCATCGACCAGGGGCCATGCGGCGGCCGCACCCTGTGCCCGCGACAAGGCGACCGCGTGGTTCAGCGCGATCACCGGCGAGGGCTGGCGCTGGGCCAGCCGCGCGTACAACACGGTCATCCGCGCCCAGTCGGTGTCTTCGGCGCGGCGTGCGCGCGCATGGCACTCGGCGATGGCCGCCTGCAGTGCATAGGCGTCGTCGCCACCGCCCAATGCAATCGCTTGCTGCAGGGCCGCCTGGCCACGGGCGATCTGCAGCCAGTCCCAGCGCGTGCGGTCCTGGTCGGGCAGCAGGATCGGTGTGCCGGTCGCATCCGTACGCGCGGCGGTGCGCGATGCCTGCAGTTCCATCAACGCGAGCAGACCCTGCACCTGCGGCCAGGTCGGCAGCCGGCCGGCCAGCACGCGGCCCAGCCGCAGCGCTTCATCGCACAATGCCGGGCGCATCCAGTCATCGCCGGCACTGGCGGCATAGCCTTCGTTGAAGATCAGGTAGACCACCTCCAGCACCGAGGCCAACCGCTCCGGCAGCGCCGCCTGGCGTGGCACTTCGAACGGCACCTGCTTCTGCGCCAGTGTGCGTTTGGCGCGCACGATGCGCTGGGCGATGGTCGGCTCCGGGGCGAGGAAGGCGCGCGCGATCTCCTCGGTGGTCAGCCCGCCAAGCAGCCGCAGCGTCAACGCCACGCGCGCATCGGCCGCCAGCACTGGATGGCAGGCGACGAACATCAACCGCAGCAGGTCATCGCCGATGTCGTCTTCCAGCGCACCGCTGTCATCGGGCGCCGGCAACGGCAGCGGCTCCAGCTCACTGCCGTACTGCGCATGCTGGCCGGCGACGCGGCGGTGCTGGCGCAGCACATCGATGGCGCGGTTGCGCGCGGTGGTCATCAGCCACGCTCCGGGATTGTCCGGTACCCCCTGGCGGGGCCAGCGCTCCAGCGCGGCCAGCCAGGTGTCCTGGACCAGCTCTTCGGCACGGCCGACATCGCCGCCAAGCAGACGGGTCAGGCGGGCGGTCAACACTGGCGACTCCATGCGCCAGATCGTCTCCAGTCGTTGCGTCAGTGCCCTGTCCATGCGGCCGATCAGAGCACCAGCGCGGCCGGGGCACAAGCCGCACCGCGGCGTGCCATCGCGCCGGTCCGGGCTCAGGGCTGCTTCATGCAGTTGACCATCCACGGCTTGCCGTAGCGGTCGATCAGAAAGCCCCAGCGATGGGCCCAGAAGGTCTCGGTGATCGGCATCTTGATCTCACCCCCGTCGGCCAGCGCCTTGAACACACGCTCGGCTTCGTCGACCGAGTCGACCTCGATGTTGATCGTGGTGCTGCCCTGCCCGTCCGACGACGGGCCATCGGCGGCCATCAGGACCGCCGAGCCAACCTCCAGCAGGCTGTGGGCAACGTGGTCCAGTGTCTCCGGCGGCATCTCGCCACAGCCCCCCTGGCTTTCCATGGGAGGCATGTCGCGGTACTTCATTTCAGAGGTGACCTTACCGCCGAGCGCCTGCGCGTAGAAGGCCATGGCGTCATGGGTCTTGCCGTTGAAGCCGAGGAACGGAATCAGTTTCATGGGAATGCTCCATGGATGCGGGGGGATCAATCGGCGGTGCCGATCTGGTCGCGCAGACGCTGTTCCTGCGCCTGTAATTCAGGAGTGAAGGCCGCGCCGAAATCCTCGGCACTGAGGATCGGCCGCAGCTCGACCACATCCCCGGCAGCGAACGGGGCGCGCTTGAGCCATTCGGTGGCCTCGTCCAGCGAGCGCACCTGCCAGAGCCAGAACCCGCAGACCAGCTCGCGGGTTTCAGCGAAGGGCCCATCGATGACACGCGGCGGTTCACTGCCGAACGCCACCCGGCGGGCGCGCGCGGTCGGGTGCAGGCCCTCGCCGGCCAGCATGATCCCGGCCTGGACCAGCTGTTCGTTGTAAGCGCCCATGGCGCGTATTTCCTGCTCGGTGGGCAGTTGACCGGCCTCGGTGGCCGCCGTTGCCTTGACCAGTACCATGACTTTCACGGGATGCTCCTGTGTGCCAGCCCGTCACCCGGGCCGTTCACTGGATACAACGTGCCCGCGGGGCGGAAATCGACACGCCGCACGGGTTTATTTTTCCGCCCCTGAACGGGGCACCGCTGCGGCGCTGCAACACGTCCCGGGCGCGGGCTGGGGCATCATGCCGTTTCCCCCGCTCACCCCGGTCCGGCCATGCAATTCCTGTTGCTGATCTACATCGACGAAGGCCTGTTGCAGGCCCTGCCCGGCGACGAGTACGACCGCCTGATGCACGACTGCCTGCAGCATGCCGACCGCCTGCAGGCCGAGGGCACGCTGGTGCTCGCGCAGAAGCTGGAACCGGTCGACAGCGCGCGTACGCTGCGCGTGCGCCAGGGCCAGACCCGCATCACCGATGGCCCGTTCGCCGAAACCCACGAATTGTTGGCCGGCTTCAATCTGATCAACGCGCCGGACCACGCTGAGGCGATGCGCATCGCCCAGCAGTTCCCGTGGTCACGTTTCGGCAGCATCGAGGTGCGCCCGCTGGCCGACATGGACGCCGAACGCGTGCGCGTCGGCGCCTGACATGGCTCAGGGCAACAGCGTGATCTTCAGATCGCGCGGGCCGATGGCCTCATTGCCGCTGTAGTCACGCGCACTGCCACGCAGGATGTAGTCGCCGGCGGGCAACGCGTCGGGCTGCCAGCGCCCGGTCTCGACCAGCCCATCGCGCACGGTGTTGGTGACCAGGTAGCGGAACCGGGTGACCGCGCTGCCGTGCACGGTAATGCCACTGTCCGGCGCGTAGGCCACGCGGGTGGCGCTGTCTTCGCGCGGCATCCGGTTGAAGACGATGTTGAAACGCGGCTGCTCGTAGCCGGCCAACGGCTGGCCCTGCGCATCCAGCACCTGGTAGCCGACCTGGTACAGCCCCAGCCGCCGCCGCGGCAGGTTGCGGTCCACCTGGTCCCACGCCTCCACCACGATCTGCACGCCCGGGCCTTGCCTCGGAACTGCAATGCGGCCATCGGCGCCGGCCTGGATCGGCTGATCCAGATCGTCCAGCACCGCCACCTCGGTGATGCGCGGCGCGAAGGTGTCGGCATAATCGATGAAGCCCAGCGCCACCGCATTGCGCTCGAAGCCGCTGGCACCCACGCTCAGGTGTACATGCGCCATGCGGTTGATGCTGCCCAGCGCCTCACCCGCAGCGAAGCGCGTGCCACGGCGCACGCGGATGCGCGCCAACGTGCCGTCCTCACCGAACAGTGGCTGCCAGCGCGCATCGAACGGACGATCGCGCGGGTCGCGGCCGACCTTCATGTGGATGTACTTGAGCCGGCCCAGTGACAGGCCCTCGGCCTGGCCACCCACTGACCACGCCGCGAACGGCGTATCCACCTTGCCGTCGGCAATCGCCAGCACCGGCTGGCCGACATCGCCGCGGATGTCGAAGCCACCGTGCAGGTGGTGGCGACTTTCGCCCTTGAAGTCGCCGCGCACTTCACCCAGCGTGCCGACCACTTCATGCCACCCGTCCTGCGGGGCCAGCGGCCACCGGCCGGCGGTCTGCGGCAGCGGCGCGTCCGGCGCCGGGCCGATCAGCGCCGGCGGGGCGGCTTCTCCTGCCGCCAGCGCACGCAGCCGGTGCACACGGTAGGACGCGGCATCGGCCAGGTACAGACCACCCTCGGCATCGAGCGCGATCGCGGTGGGACGGGCGAAGCGCGGTTGCGGCGGCACCCCCGCCAACGCCAGCTGATGCCCCTGCGCCGAGATCTGCACCACCTTGCCGTTGATGTCGCTGGCATAGATCACCCCGTCGTGGGTCACCGCCAACGACAGCGGACCACTGAGCAGGCCCCCATCGGCGACGCGGGTGCTCAGCGTGCCATCCGGTGCAAGCTGGCGGATCGCGTTGTTGAACAGGTCGGCGATCAGCAGATTGCCGTGCGGATCCAGTGCCAGCGCCACCGGCGTATCCAGGCGGGTGACCGTGCCCAAGCCATCGAGCATGCCCGGGCGTTCGCCGCCCGCGACGGTATGCACCCGTCCATCGGGTTCGATGATGCGGATACGGTCGTTGTAGGTATCGGCCACGTACACGCGGCCGCCGGCGTCCACCGCCACGCCCATCGGCCCATCGAAACGCGCCTGCGCGGCCGGCCCGTCGACGAAGCCCCGCTGGCCATCACCGGCCAGCGTGCTCACGGTGCCGTCCACCGCGATGCGGCGGATCACGTGGTTGCCGGTATCGGCGACGAAGACGTTGCCGCTGGCATCCACCGCGATCCCGGAGGGCGTGTTGAACTGCGCCTGCAAGGCAGCGCCATCGCGCCAGCCCTCGCCCTGCCCGGCCAGGGTGTCCACGCGGCCGTCGGGATGGACGCGGCGGATACGGTTGTTGTCGCCGGCATCGGCGATGTACACGACGCCGTGTGCATCCACGGCCACGCCGTACGGATCGGCAAAGCGCGCCTGGGCGGCGGGGCCTTCCGTGCTGCCGCCGACGCCGTCGCCGGCCAGCACGCTGATCTGCGGCGTCCAACCCAGGGCCGTCGCCACCGGGCCCGGTGGCGGTGCCGGCGCCGCCGGTTCGCGCAGGAAGGTCCAGACCAGCGCTGCTGCCATCAGGGTGGCGATCAGCACCACCATCGTCCATCGTCCGCGCGTCATCGCCGTCCTTGCCTGCTGCTGTTCGGGACACGACCTTAGCCGCTCGCAGCGCGCCTGCAAACCCTGCACGACGAACGCGACTTGTGCGGACGCCACGTTCCGGTTTCAATCGGGGTTCATTCCATGGAAGGACACCGTCATGCGGCGCCTGCAGCGTCATCGTAGTGCCCTGGTGCTTGCGCTGGCGATCGCAGGCAGCAGTCCCGTCCACGCCCGTGTCGACACCGGCGATGGCACAACAGCGCCACAGGCGCAGGTCCTGCGCGACGCCGTCGCCGATGCGGCCGATCAAGCCGCACAGGGCGACACGTTGGGTGCACTGATTGCCTTTGAACGCCTGCTGGCGAGCCCTGCCCTGCCCACGCTGTCGCAGGCCGACCGTCTCGAGGCCTACAGCCAGGCGGCGTGGACCGCGCTGCAGACCGGTCAGACGGGGTTCGCACGAACATACCTGCAGAGCGCACGCCAGCTGTCGCCGGATGAACCGCGTGTGCTGTATCTGCTCGGGGCACTGGATACCCAGGAGGGCAATCCGCTCGACGGCATCCGGAACATCACCCGTGCAGTGCAGCTGGCGCCTTCATTCGCGGGCGATGTCAGCATCAACATGGCCGCGCAGTTCATCCAGCGGTTGCAGGGCGAGGAGGATGTGTTGCGCGCGTTCCTCGAGGTGCTGTTCGAGCGCCAGTGGAAGCCCGATGGCGTGGAGCCGACTGATTTCTGGCGTACGCTCGCGCTGCTTCAGATCAATGCCGAGCAGTCCGAACGGGTCGCGGCCACCCTTGCGCGCATTGATACCCCGATGGAAGTCATCGCCCTGCGCGCGGACAAGCGCTTTGATCGCTTCATCGATCGCGACAGCCCTCGTTTCGATCCACAACAGTCTGCCCAGCGCCATCTGGACACGCTGCGGCTGGACACGCTGCTGGCGCCGGAGAACGTGACCGCGCTCTCTGCGATGAGCGAGGCGATGCTGCTGATGGGAAAGAACGAGGACGTCCTCGCGATGACGGACCGGGCGGCCAAGGTGGCTGCCGGTCCGGGCATTCCGGACACCTTCGAGGGGTCCGGCGACCTCGCGTGGCTGCTCAACAGTCGTGCCATCGCCCAGCGACGGCTGGGCGACATCGAGACGGCGATGGCCACCATGACGCTCGCGGGCCGCTTCTCGGAGGGCGGCGGCAGCAATGTCAGCCAGCGCCTGAATCTGGCCGTGTGGCAGACCGGCATCCTGCAGCCCCGCCAGGCACTGGAGACCGCCAACGGCATCGGCGACAACCTCAGCCCGTACGGTGAAGCGGTGCAGCAGTGGGTGCGCTTTGCGGCCTACCGCCAGCTTGGCGATCTGGCCCGTGCCGAACAGGCAAAGGCATGGCTCCAGGCGCATGACGATGTTGCCGCAGGCTATTTCATGGAGGCCCTGCTGGAGGACAACGCCTTGGACGCCGCGGCCGCGCATCTGATCGGCAGACTGCAATCCACCCAGCACCGCAGCGATACCCTGCTGTCGGTCCAGCGCTTTGTCACGGTGCCCTCGCTGCCCGGCGATGCGGAGCGCGATCGCCGCTGGTGGCAGGTGGTGGCGCGCCGCGATGTCCAAGCGGCGTTGAACGCCGTCGGCCGCAGTGACGCGTACGCGATCGTCGCACGCGGCTCCTCGCGCTGAGCCCGGCCCCTACTTCGCCGGCGTCTCCACCTTGAACCCCATCGCTTCGCGGTAGCGCACGTACAACGCGCTGACCTTCTCCACATAGGCCAGCGTCTCGGCATACGGGGGCACGCCCTTGTAGCGCGTCACCGCACCGATCCCGGCGTTGTACGCGGCCGCAGCCAGTACGCGGTCGCCTTTGTAACGCCGCAGCAACGCCTTCATGTAACGCGCGCCACCGCTGATCGACTGCTCGGCCGAGAGGGGATCGGCCACGCCGTATTCGGTGGCCGTATCGGGCATCAGCTGCATCACGCCCTGCGCGCCCTTGGGTGAGATCGCGCCGGCATCGAAGCCACTCTCTGCATGCGCGATCGCGCGCAGCCAGGCATCGTCCACGCCGGTGGCCTTGGCTGCCGCCTTGAACTGCTTGGCATGCCGGTTCAACTGCGGCGTACCGACCTTGCCCAGCCCTTCGTGCGCCGGCTCGCCCGGGGGCGTGGCCACGGTGAACTTCAGGAACACGCGCGAGCCGGGCAGGTTGCGGGTGGAGTAGACCAGCGCACCGTCCTGCTCACGCTCATACAGGGTGCCGCTGAAGACGCCCATGTTGCCCCACAGGTTGGGGGTCTGCACGGCGTTGTCGTCGATCTGCTGCGGGGTGCATCTGGAGCCCGGCTCCGGCGCGGTGGCCAGGCTGACCGTGTTGCTCTGCACGCAGCGATAGACCGTGCGCGCCGATGCCAGGCCAGGCAGCAGCAACGACAACAGGGCCAACGCGGCAGGCAGGGTCGGATTCATCGGGCTCGGATCGGGGCACGGAAGGGTGCGGCGCGATGATCCGGCCGGGGGCGCGAACCGAAGGTGAATACCGGGCTGCCGCTGGGCACGCGCTGGCGCCCTGCCCAGGGCTGACGGATTCAACCCCTCATGGAGCGTCCCGTCTCCACTCCCGCCCGTCCCGGCGCGCGGCAGTGTTTCAATCCCCGCGGACTGATGGTCATATAGCGGCTCGGGGCAGTGAGTGCCCTGGCCCGTCGGGCTGCCATGGAACCCCTTTTCGACTAGGCATCGAGGTCTGTTTGAACCGCGCCAGGATCATTGCCGTCACTGTAGTGCTCGCCCTGCTGGGCGCCCTGGTGCCGATCGCCACGGTGTTCTATTTCACCTGGAGCCGCGCCAGCGAATCCGAGCAGGTGCGGCTGCAGACCACGGCCGAGCGCACCCTGCAGCGCGCGCATCGTGCCTACGAGATGGCACTGACCACCCTGCACGAGCTCAACCAGAGCACACTGGTGCCCTGCTCACCCGAGCACCTGCAGCTGATGCGCAGCCTGGCCATGCGTACCCATTCGGCCGAGCAGGTGGGCTACTTCGAACAGGGCCGGCTGGTCTGCAATTCGTGGGGGCCGGTGACGGCCGAGATCCCGCAGCCCACGCCCGGGTACGTGACCGCCGAAGGCGCCGGCATCACCCTCGGCGTCCGGCCGCTGGCCGGCAATCTGGAGCAGCCGTTGATGGCGCTCAGCTACGGGCAGTACGACATCCTGATGGACCCGGCGCGGCTGGTCGATGTGATCGCCGACCCCAACGTGCGGCTGGCGGTAGCCAGCCCGGACGGGCGCCTGATCGCGCAGCAGGACATCCAGGACCAGGAGCTGCTGCAGCGGTTGCTGCGCGAGCCGGCCAGCGGCATGGAAGGCCAGACGCTCTACGCCACCGCGCAGGACCAGGAGTGGTTGGCCGTTGCGACCGCCCCGCGCACCGATCTGGTCGCCGCGTTCCGCCACCAGATCGGGCAGTTCATTCCGCTGGGCGTGCTCGGCGCGCTGGCGGCGATCGGGGGTGTGGTGTGGCTGTCGCGGCGGCGGCTGTCGCTGCGGGGCGAACTGGCCACGGCGGTGCGCAGGCGCGAGTTCTTCATGCACTACCAGCCGATCATCGAGCTGGACACCGGCATCTGCGTGGGCGCCGAATCGCTGGTGCGCTGGCGTCGGCCCGATGGCACGCTGGTGCGGCCGGATCTGTTCATTCCGCTGGCCGAGGAAGCCGGGCTGATCGAGGCGCTGACCGATCAGGTCATCGACCATGTGATCGCCGACATGCGCACGCTGCTGATACAGGACCGCACCGCGCACATCGCGATCAACCTGGCCGCCGAGGATGTCAGCAGTGGCCGGGCGTTGAAGGTGCTGTCGAGCAAGCTGCACGGCACCGGCATCCACCCCCAGCAGATCTGGCTGGAGGCAACCGAGCGCGGCTTCATCGATTTCCGCCGCGCGCGCACCAGCCTGGCCAATGCGCGGCGCATGGGCCACTGCGTGGCGATCGATGACTTCGGTGTCGGCTATTCCAGCCTGCAGTACCTGCAGCAGCTGCCGCTGGATGCACTGAAAATCGACAAGTCGTTCATCGATGCGATCGGCACCGACAGTGCCACCAGCCCGGTGACCTCGCACATCATCGACATGGCCAAGACGCTCGGGCTGTTCACCGTGGCGGAGGGCGTGGAAACCCCGGCCCAGCTCGCCTATCTCCAGGCGCGCCAGGTGGAGTTCGGGCAGGGGTGGCTGTTCTCGAAGGCACTGCCGCCGGCCGAGTTCATGGCGTTCCACCAGCAGCGCCAGCAGCAGTACGGGCCGGCACCGGAGGACATGCAGAACCCCAACGGCGACACGCCGGCCTGAGCCGTTGCGTCATTCCGCCTCGAGGCCGGCCAGCGTCATCACCCACGCCGGGACCTGCGGCTCGCCAGCATAGAACGCCTTCGGTCTGCCCTCGGCCATCGCCCAGCGCTGGATCCAGCTGATGCCCCCGGCGCCGTTGTAGCCATCGGCATGCTGGTAGGCCGGATCCTGCAGTGCCGCCTCCAGCGAGATGAAGCGATAGCCGCGCCGGCGCGTGGCGGCGACCAGTTCTTCCACACAGTCCGCGCTGAGCGCATTGGCGTGGATCAACCACACCTGTGCAGGCAACCGGCCCAGCAGCTGCTGCCCCTGCTGCTCGTAGTAGTCCAGCTTGTTGAGCATGTAGGGCACATAGCCGCGACGCAGCTGGCGCAGGCGAGCCTCTCGCGCGACCGGATCGGGCTCGGTATCGCGCACGTGATCGTAGGCGAAGGCCCAGATCCATTCGCTGTTGTCGACCGTGACCGGCGCGACCTGATAACCATGTTGCTGCAGGAACGCGCCGAGCGCAGCGCGTTCCTGCGGTGACCGTCCGGCACGCAGATACGGATGCCGGAACCAGCGCGGTGCCTGCCCGGTTTCGGCCAGCAGTGGGCGCAAGGTGGCTTCACCGCGCAGGATGTCCTGCTCATACGCGGCCAGGCCGATCGCGTGCAGATCGACATGGCCGTAGGTGTGGTTGCCCAGTTCGACACCGGCATCGCGCCAGTCGCGCAGCATCTGTACCCGCGTCGGCTGCACCTGTCCGTCCAGCGCCAGCTTGACCTCGTTGACGAACCCCACCACCGGCACGTCGGCCCGCTTCAGGGCTGCGATCAACTGTGCATGACGGGCGGCAAGCTCGGGCTCGGCGCGTTCGTCCAGGCGCTGCCAGGGCAGATCATCGATCGTCAGCGCGATGCGCCGATCCGGCTCAGCCGCCTGTGTGACCCCGGCCAGGCACAGCAGCGCCAGCAGGCCAGTTCTAAGGACTCCGTTACGCACCTGCCACTCCCATCGCGATACCCGGCCCCAGCATAGCGCCGGGTATCGCGGCTCACCTTGCCGTGTGCGGCGGCTCGGCTCAGTGCGCGATCGGGGCCCACGCACGCGGCTGGCGCAGCACCACCACCAACGTGGCCAACAGCAGCACCAGCAGGACCGCCGGCAACCAGCGCTCGCCCACGGTCTCCAGCATCACCCCGCCGACGATGCCGGCCAGCGCGATCGCCAGGTTCCAGCCGGTCACCACGAACGACTGCGCGATGTCACCGGCCTCATCGGCGCGACGTGCCACCGCGGTCTGGAACTGGGTGGCAACGCCCCCGAACGACACCCCCCACACCACCGTGCCGATCAGCAGCACCCACGGTGTGCCCGGCCACAGCCCGAACGCCACGGCCGACAACGCAAACGCCAGCGTGCTGGCGATGACCAGTTCGCGCAGCCAGCGGTCCACCAGCAGCCCGGTGATCCAGATGCCGACCAGCGCGGCCACGCCGAACACCAGCAGCAGGCGATCCAGCCAGGCCGCCGCGCCGGACAGCGCCGCGAACGGTTCGATGTAGGTGTAGAGCACGTTGTGCGCCAGCACGTACAGGAACATCGTCAGCAGCGCAGTGCGCATGCCGCGCAGCCGCAGTACGTTGCCCAGCGGCTGCTGCGCCGCCGCGCCCGGGGCCGGCAAGGGCGGCAGCACCAGCCGCGCCCACACCAGCAGGCCGACGCTGAGCAGCGACATCAACCCGAACGCCCAGCGCCATCCAATGGTCTGGCCGAGCAGGGTGCCGGCCGGAATGCCGAGCGACAGTGCCAGCGGCGTGCCGACCATCGCCACCGCGATCGCGCGGCCCTGCAGCTGCGGCACCACCATGCGGCTGGCATAGCCGGCCACCAGCGACCACAGCAGGCCCGCGCTGATGCCCGCGCAGAAGCGCGCGACCAGCATCAGGCCGTAGTGGTGCGTCATCGCGGTGATGGTGTTGACCACCACGAAGCCGGCGATCGCAGTGAGCAGCAGCGGGCGGCGCGGCCAGCGGCGGGTCAGCGCGGTCATCGGCAATGCGGCGACGAGCGAGCCCAGGGCGTAGATCGTGACCAGCTGCCCGACCAGCGCGCGGCTGACGCCGAGATCGGCGCTCATCGGGGAGAGCAGGCCGGCCGGAAGCGCCTCGGTGAGGATGGTGATGAAGCCCGCGCAGGCCAGCGCCAGCAGCCCGCCGAACGGCAACCGGCTGGCGGCGTTGGGCAGGGGGAGGGCGGTGGAATCGACCGCGTGCCCGCTCATGGGCGCGCCTGGGTGGGTGCCGCATCGAAGGACGTGGGCTCGCGGAGGTCCGGGAGGGAAGACATGGGGGCACCAGCAGAAGGGGGAGCGCCACGGTAGGCGGTGAGCCGCCAGGGAAACAGCCGGGTGGCGCTCCGCACATTCCGGACCGGCGAGGCCGCAATCGGTGAAGCGCCCTCCCCGCAAGGTCTTCGGCCGGCACCAGTCACCCGCGCACCGCAGTGTTGCGGGCCAATGCCGCCGGCGCCCGCCCCGCAGGCCCTGCCGGCCGTTACAGTGCCTCTTTCACCCCGTGCAACCGCCCATGTCAGCCTTGGACAACCTCGGCAACCTGCAGACCTTCGTGCAGGTCGCCGACACCCGCAGCTTCGTCGAGACCGGCCGCATGCTCGGCATCTCCGCCTCGGCGGCCGGCAAGACGGTATCGCGGCTGGAGCAGGCACTCGGCGTGCGGCTGTTCCATCGCAGCACCCGCAGCGTCACTCTCACCGCCGAGGGCGAGCGCTTCCTGGTCCGGTGCCGGCGCATCCTCGATGAGCGTGACGCCGCCCGCGATGAGCTGGTCCAGCAGACCGAGGCGCCCACGGGGGTGCTGCGGGTCAGCCTGCCGCTGGTCGGCGACATCTCGCTGCCGCTGCTCACCGAGTTCATGGCCGCTTATCCCGGCATCCGCCTGGAGCTGGATTTCGATGACCGCCTGGTGGATGTGATCGAGGAAGGCTTCGACGCCGTGCTGCGGGTCAGCGCGCCGACCGACTCGCGCCTGAGCGCGCGACAGCTCGGCGTGTTCCCGCGCTATCTGGTCGCCTCCCCTGATTACCTGGCGCGGCGCGGCACGCCACGTGTGCCCGAGGACCTGGAGCACCACGACTGCCTGCACTACCGCTTCCCCAGCAGCGGCAAGCTGGAACCGTGGCCGCTGCCGCAGACGCCGGGCGCCGCGCCGCTGGCACTGCCGGTCTCGATGGTCAGCAATACGATCGAAGCGCGGCTGGCCTTCGCGCTGGCCGGGCGCGGCATCGCCTATATCCCCGAGCACTCGGTGCGCGAGGCCCTGGCCGACGGCCGCCTGCAACGGGTCATGGCCGACCGCATCCATGCCTGCGGCACCTTCTACCTGCTGTGGCCCTCCGGCCGCCATGTGCTGCCCAAGCTGCGGGTCTTCATCGATTTCATCAGCGCCCGGCTGACCGGGGTCAGCTGCTGAGCAGGCGGCGTTCATCGCCCTGCCGCCGGGCGGTTTTATACTGGCCACGCGGCAGCCAGCCGCCTTTGTTGCCGAGGTAGGCCTACATGCGCCATTGATGCCGCCGTCGTCTGACGGCCCGTCTCCACCCACCTGTTCCGCAGGAGGGGAGTCCTTGGCATCCAATGGAGGTCGCATGACCGCATTCGCTCTCACGCTCGACCGCGTGACGCATACCCTGCCCGACGGCCGGGTCCTGTTTTCCGAACTGTCCGCCGCGTTCGACGGCACCCCGACCGGCCTGGTCGGGCGCAACGGCGTGGGCAAAAGCCTGCTCGCGCACCTGCTTAGCGGCGATCTGACGCCCACCGCCGGCCGCATCCTGCGCAGCGGGCCGGTGCACCTGCTCACGCAGAACAGCGGCGTGCCTGAAGGCCGCATCGCCGATCTGGCCGGCGTCGGCGCGGTGCTCGACGCCCTGCACCGTATCGAAGCCGGCAGCGTGGATCCGGACGACTTCACCCGCGTGGGTGAGCGCTGGGACCTCCGCGAGCAGCTGCAGGCGCAGTGGCAGCTGCTCGGGCTGCCCGCGCTGGATCCCCTACGCCCGGCGGCCACGCTCAGTGGTGGCCAGGCGATGCAGGTCGCGCTGGCCGGTGCGTTCCTGTCCGGTGCCGAGGGGCTGATCCTGGATGAACCCAGCAACCACCTCGACGCCGCCCACCGCGCACGCTTGATCGAGGCGCTGCAGCGCTGGCACGGCGGCCTGATCGTGATCAGCCACGACCGCACGCTGCTGCGGCACATGACGCGCATCGTCGAACTGTCGCCAAGCGGGCTGCGCCAGTACGGCGGCAACTACGATCTCTACGCCGAACAGAAGCAGGACGAGCGGCGCAGTGCCGAGGCCGAGCTGGCCCTGCGCAAGCGCGAGCGTCGCCAGCAGCAGACCGAGCTGCGCGATCAGCGTGAGCGCATGGAGCATCGGCAGGCGCGCGCCACACGCGATGCACGCACCGCCAACCAGGCACCGATCCTGCTCGGTGGCATGAAGAACCGCAGCGAGCACAGCGCCGGCCGCTGGCAAACACAGCAGAGCGAGCGACGTACCGAACTGGATGCGCGCGTGCGCGAGGCTGCCGGGGAGGTGGAGCAGGACATCGAAATCGCCCTGCTCGCCCCGGTGATCCGTCAGCCAGGGCCCCAGCGCGTGGCCGAGCTCATCGCCGCCGAACTGCCGTGGGTGCAGGCGCCCGGGAACACGCTGGATCTCACCGTGCAGCGCGGCCAGCGGATCGGCGTGCAGGGCCGCAACGGCAGCGGCAAATCCACGTTGCTGCGGCTGCTGGCCGGCACGTTGGTGCCGGTGTTGGGGCATGTCGAGGTCTCGGCCAGCGTCGCCCTGCTCGATCAGTCCCTTACGATGCTGCCCGATGACGCATCAGCGCTGTCACTACTGCAGCGCGCGCATCCGGTGGCCGACGAAGGCACGCTGCGCACGCAGTTGGCCCTGCTCGGCCTGGATGCCGAGCGCAGCCTGCGGCCGTTGGCCACGCTCAGCGGTGGCGAACGCTTGAAGGCGGCGCTGGCATCGGTGCTGTACGCACAGACGCCGCCGCAACTGCTGCTGCTCGACGAACCCGCCAATCACCTCGACCTGCCCTCGCTGACCGCGCTGGAGCAGATGCTCAGCCAGTACAGCGGCACGCTGGTGATCGTCTCGCACGATGACGCGCTGCTGGAGGCGGTCGGCTTGAGCCATACCCTGCGCGCATCTGATCAGGGCTGGCAGCTGACGCCGGTGTAGCGCCGGCGGCTACGCGCGCGCCCACGCCGGGAAAGCGTCCGGCAGCAACTGCCACAACAGCGGCCCAGCGCGCAGTTCCTCATCATTGAGCAGGCAGGCATCCAGCTCGGCACGCACCGCGTGCTCGTCCATCGCCACCCCGATCACCGCCAGCTCCTGGCGGCGGTCGCCCCACCAGGGATGCCACAGCCTGCGCATCGCCTGGTACTCACCGGCATCGCCGACCTGCTCCACGCTGGGCAGCGGCGCGGTCCAGCACGCCGTCTGTTGGCGGGCCCAGCCGATATCCGTGTAGGGCACGCGCGTGGGTGACAGCTCGGGCACGGTGTTCTCCAAGCCCGCCTCCAGGCGCTCGCGCGAGGCGTACCAGACCCCCGCGACCGAGGTCTGCGTGGCCGCACCGACACTGGAGAGCTCGCCCACCGAGTCCATGCGGTTGGCCAGCCAGAAGAAGCCCTTGCTGCGGATCACGCTGCCCAGCCCGGTTTCCAGCAAGCGTGCAAAGCGCTGCGGATGGAACGGTCGGCGCGAGCGGTAGACGAAACTGGTGATGCCGTATTCCTCGGTCTCCGGCATGTGCTGACCACGCAGCGCCTGCATCCAGCCCGGTGCCAACTGCGCTTTGACGAAATCGTAGCGGCCGGTATCGAGCACCTCATGCAGCGGCACGTTGCCGTGTTCGGACAGCACCAGCCGCGCATCGCGGTTCATCGCGCGCAGCACGGCCAGCGTGGACTGCAGCGTGTCGTCATCGATCAGATCGCACTTGCTCACCACGATCACATTGGCGAACTCGATCTGCTCGGCAAGCAGGTTCACCACGCCACGGTCGTCCTCCTCACCCGCCTGCTGGCCACGATCGATCAAGCGATCGCTGGAGCCGAAGTCGTGCAGGAACTGCGCGCCATCGACCACCGTCACCAGCGTATCCAGCCGCGCGATGTCGCTGAGGCTGAAGCCGGCCTCATCGCGCACCGAGAAGGTCGCCGCGACCGGCATCGGCTCGGCGATCCCGGTCGATTCGATCAACAGATAGTCATAGCGTCCCTCCGCCGCAAGCCGCCGCACCTCGAGCAGCAGGTCATCGCGCAGCGTGCAGCAGATGCAGCCGTTGCTGAACTCCACCAGCGTCTCCTCGGTGCGGCTGAGTGCGGCGCCACCCTCGCGGACCAGCTGCGCATCGACGTTGATCTCACTCATGTCATTGACGATCACCGCCACCCGGCGACCCTCGCGATTGCGCAGCAGCTGATTGAGCACGGTGGTCTTGCCGGCACCGAGGAAGCCGGACAGCACCGTCACCGGCAGACGGGAATCACGAAGGGCAGCAGAGGCAGTCATGGCGGAGCAGGTCAGAAGTGGAATTGAAATGTTACTATATAACATTCACAGACCAAGACCCCCACGCCCCATGAAGCGATCCTCTGCCCTGTTGGATGCCGGCGCCATCGCGCTGTCCGGCCTATGCCTGCTGCACTGCCTGGCCCTGCCGCTGCTCGCGGCGATGCTCCCGCTGATGGGCGTGTGGGCCGAGGCCGAGTGGGTGCATGCCCTGTTCGTGGCGATTGCCGCGCCGGTGACCGGCTTCGCGCTGTGGCGCGCGCACCGCCAGCATCGCCTGCCCGTGCTGGCGATGGCCGCCGCGCTGGTCGGGCTGCTGTTGCTGCTGGCCGGCGCCATGGGCTGGCCGAGCCATGAGGCCGAGACCCCGATGACGGTGGTCGGCAGCCTGCTGTTGGCCAGCACGCATGTGTGGAACGCCTGGCGGCGGCACCGGCATTGAGCGGCCGGCTCGGCTCAGTGCTTGAACATCATCCCGACCAGGAACAGCACCAGCGGCGCGGCGCTGAGTACCGCGCCGATGATGCCCAGCCACGGCCAGCGTTCCTGACGCACGCGCGAGCCCACCGTGGCAATCAGGCCCACGGCCGCTGACGCGAGGACGCCGATGGAGACGCCTGTGGTGCTGGCGCCGGCGGTGACACCGTGGTTGGCGGCGGTGGCGATGTGGGCGGCGGCGGCCCCGACGGGGAGGCCCAGGAAGCTGACCAGGCCGAGCAGCGGCAGTCGCTGAGCCGAGATCGGCACCGTCGACGGTGAGCGCGGCACTTGCGGAGAATCGGGCGGCACGGGGTGTCTCCTGAGAATCGCATCACCGTACACCATCGCCCGCGACGCACACAGACGGCATCTTTTCATGCGGTGTTGGACAATGCTGAAACACCCGTCGCCAGGATCCGCCATGCGCCTGTTGCCCAGCCTTCTCCTCCTGTCCCCGCTCCTGCTGACCGGCTGCGGCAAGGACAACAGCGCCGGCGTGTTCTCCTCCGATCCGATGCTCGGCTGCTTCTCCACCCACGCACGCAAGCCCGCCGAGTTCCGTATCGAGCAGCAGCAGGGCCAGTACTACGTGTCCTTCAACCGCGATGAGCAATGGCAGCGCGACGCCACGCCGCTGCAGGAATCCAGCCGCGCAGAGATCGCCCAGTTCTTCCGCGACGATGCCGACCAGATCAACAAGGCCCTGGTGCGCCCCGGTGGCGGCTTCGGCATCTTCAAGTTCAACCCGGGGGCCACGCTCAAGGGCAAAGCCAAGGACAGCGACTACATGGCGCTGGTCCTGATCGGCGCCGGGCCGGTGTTCGCGGTGAAGTGCCCCTGATCGCCAACGTGCGTCGCGACCGCCTACCGGGCCACTGATGTTGGCTGCGGCCCACCGCATGCCCGCACCAGTAGCCCGGTCCGCCACCCTCATCCCCCGATATCGCCTGCCGCACACTTCCGCGGGCAAACCCCCACTCCCAACCGTCAGCCGCCCTCTTCCGGCTCGCGGCGGCCACGATGGATCGAGCTGTATGGCCATTGCGTCGCATCACGCACATGCCCGTGCTTGACCGGGTTGTGGTGCACATACGCCACATGCCGCTGCAGGTCTTCGGCGTCGACGATCCGATGCTCGCGAAAGCCGTTGTGCCAGAGCGGCCGCAGGCTGCGATCACGCCGGAGCTGCAGCCGCGGCTCGGCCATCGGCAACTGGCGGTCAAAGATCGCCTGGATCTGCGCCCAGCGCCGATGGCCTTCCTCATCGCCCTCCGGCAGCGTCCACACCCCGTGCAGATGGTCCGGCAGCACCACGATCGCGTTGATCCGGAACGGCCGCGCCTGCTGCGCCACCCGGAACGCCAATCGCAGGGTCTGCGCCTGTTCCACCAGCAGGCTGCTGCTGCGATCGCGCAGGTGCGCGCTGAAGAAGTAGGCGGTGCCGGTCGGCCAGAGGATGTGGTCGTAGGACATGGCCCAAGTATCCAAAGCGCCAGGCCGAGCCACGATCAGTGCACTCCCTGTGAGCACCTCGGAGCGCAGCGCATCCAAGGGTCGGGCTCCCGTCATGAACGGGCCGCATGACGGCCGGCCAGTGGCTTCTCAGGTACGATGCCCACCCCTGACTGCCATACCGTCTGGCGCTCGCGCCGCGGCCTGAGATCCCGTGCCCCATTACACCGGCCCCCTGCTGACCCGCCCGCTCGCCGAGAGCCTGACCCGCGCCCGCGATGCCGGCACCGGGGAATGGACCGGCTCGCTCGACCTCGGCCGCTCCACCGGCACCGCCACGCTGGCGGCCGACCACTGGCAGTGGAAGGGTGAGACCTACGCCTATCCCGGCAAGACCAAGGACCGCACCCTGTACTACTGGGACGGCGAGGAATTCCTGGCGATCTCGCGCTTCGGCTCGGCGCTGATCAAGCTGGTGCCGACCGACTGGGACGCGCCGACCTTCGAGATCGACGGCATCAAGATGCTGCCCAGCGCGCAGGTCTCCCCGTTCGAGGATGCCCGCCGCAAGGTCGCGTTGATCGCACCGGCCGGCAAGACCGTTCTGGATACCTGTGGCGGCCTGGGCTACTTCGCGGCGTGCTGCCTGGAAGGTGGGGTGACCCGTATCCGCTCGTTCGAGAAGAATCCGGATGTGCTGTGGCTGCGCACGCTCAATCCGTGGTCGCCCGATCCGGACGCGGAAAGCAGCGCCGGTCGGCTGGCGCTGAGCCAGGGGGATGTGTCGCAGGAGATCGAAACGCTTGAGACCGCCTCGGTCGACGCGATCCTGCACGATCCGCCGCGTTTCGGCATCGCCGGCGAACTGTATTCACAGGTGTTCTATGACCAGCTCGCGCGCGTCATCCGCAAGGGCGGCCGGGTGTTCCATTACACCGGTTCGCCGAACAAACTGACCAGCGGGCGCGATGTGCCGCGCGAGGTCGCCAAGCGTCTGGAAAAGGCAGGCTTCAAGGCCGAGCTGGCGATGGATGGGGTGCTCGCGGTCAAGCGCTGAGCAAGCGGCCGGTCAACTGCCGCGTGGCAGTTTGGCCGCCCACATGTTGTCGACCAGATTGGGATTCTCTTTACAACAGAAACAATAGATAGGTCTTAGTGCGTTGCGTCTGGCTGATGCGTAGAGCAGCGCACAGTTCAAGAAAATGATAGTGGGCAGCATGATCCGACCGAGCTGAGCTCGTTCACCAGAGAACGCCGATGCCCATGTTCATTCTTCTACTCTCCGCAGCAGCCGCGATGCCGGTCACGCCCCCGCCCGCCGCCTATCGTGATGAACACACCCAAGAGCGCGACGGCACCAAGCGCATCGTGCGCACCGCACAATGGTCTGATTTGGATGGAGGTTTACTCCTGGTCGAGCAGAAACTTCGGCCCAACCCGGATGACTCGCTCTCCTATTTCTTCTCAGAACAGTCGCTCGCAACCCAGCTGTATCACCACGCACTATGTGAGCAGGATGGAATGACGGCGGGCCAAGGCGAAGGCATATTAAGCGGCCCCGATGCGATTGGAGGTTGGTCATGCGAACAAGAGGGCGACGGAGATCTACCCGTGCCCCGACTGGAGCAGGATCCAGGGTCGAAATCATCGTCGGTGGGAACGCTCTTGCATGGCGACCGCTCAGCTGACTACGTGTTCGCCTACGCGCCTTCTGGGAACGTGGGAGTGGGTGAGAACTTCCGCGCGCACGGTAGTGTTCGTTTTCGTACAACCCGCGCCGGCAACGCGGAGGCCCTGATTGGCGTCGACAACAGGCGTTGCGTCTACAGAGTCTCTCGATATTACTCGGCGGGTACGACCGGAAGCTTCGCACCTTGGGTGAATTGCATCATTCATGTCCCCACTACTGTTCCCACAGAGGCAGTTGGGTGTATACCTTGGGGATGCGCCACCGACCGGGGACGGGTCGTCGCCTATTAGTCAGCTCTATCACAACGAGAATGGGCAGACGTGCTCGACACAACATTCTCCAACACTGACGATTGGCGCAGATAGCATGGCCGGCGTGCCGCTCAATGATCGTGTGAAGCTATCCATCGTCATAGTAGCGGCAGCAGAGGCGAGAGCCATCAACTGCCGCGTGGCAGTTTGGCCGCCCACATGTTGTCGACCAGATTGGGATAGCGCCGCCCGTTTTCCTCGGCGCGCTGACGGGCCGCATCCTTCTGCGCCTCGGAGAGCGGCTGCGACTTCTTCTTCCCGTTGGGACTGGGCTTCTTCCAGGGCGGTATCTGGGACTGGCGCATGGGTGGTCTCGTGTGGCGTAGCGCTGCATTCTCGCTTGGCCGATACAGCGTACAAGAACGCCCGACACGTCATCGCAACGTGCCGGGCGCGATCTGCGAACGAGCTGTAACTTACTTCTTCAGGAAGTCCAACAGTGCGTTGTTGAACGCATCGGCATGGCTGGCATTGCAGCCGTGCGGCGCGTCCTTTAGCACCACCACCTCACTGCCCGCGATGGCCGCATGGGTGCGCTTGCCCGAGCCCTCGAACGGGACCGTGCCATCGCTGTCACCATGCAGCACCAGGGTCGGCACCGTGACCTTCTTGAGGTCGCCGCGGAAATCGGTCGTGCCGAAGGCCTTCATGCAGCCCAGCGCCGCGGTCTGATCGGACTGCTGGCACAGCTTGATGGCCGCCTGGCGCTCTTCCTCGCTGACCTTGAGCTCGCCGTTGGCGCTGAAGAAATCCTTGGTGAAGCCATCGAAGAAGGTGTCACGGTCCTTCTCCAGGCCTTCGCGCATTTCATCGGCCTTTTCCTGGGTCAGCGGGCCCTCGGGGTTGTCGCTGGTCTTGAGCATGTAGGGCGGCACCGCCGAGGCGAACACCACGCTGTGCAGGCGCGATTCGCCGTGCTTGGCGAGATAGCGCGCCACTTCACCACCGCCCATGGAGAAGCCGACCAGGGTGGCGTCCTTCAGATCCAGATCCTCAAGCACACCGGCCAGATCATCGGCGAGCGTGTCGTACTCATAGCCGTCGGCCGGCTTGTCCGAACGCCCGAAGCCACGGCGGTCGTAGGCCACCACGCGGTAGCCCGCCTCGCGCAGCGCGGGGACCTGGGCCTTCCACGATTCGGCCGACAGCGGCCAGCCGTGGATCAGCACCACCGGACGGCCAGTACCACCGGAATCTTCAACGTGCAGGCGAACGCGGGAAGCAGCCATGGGAACTCCTTGGAGCGATGGGGAATGAAGTTCGATCCTAGGGAGAGGAGGTTGGGTGAGCCGTGAAAGAAAGCGCGATGTCGCTGACGTGCCGTGCACAGGGCTGACTGATACCTGCCGGGGCGTTCAGGGGCGCGATGCTGGCATCACTCGGCCACGATCTCAGCATCTGAGACGGCAGCGGACGATAGTTGCCATGGGGCATCGTCGACGCTGGGAGCCGGTACATGGATTGTCATGAGATCACGCCGGAGGCTGCGCATCGTGTGGAACCCAGCGCGTCCGGAAACGCATGCTGTGGGCTGGCACTTACGTTGTTGTTGCATGGCCTGGGTGCGCATCCTGCAGCCCATGCGGCATTGCGCGCTGCTCTGCGGCAGAGGCCGGAGAGCGAGTGCTGTGCCAGCTGCGCGCTGTTGCGTGGCCATGACACCCCATAGATGCTTGCCGGCGACGTGGCCGGCGGAGCCATGGTTCGCCGCGCAGGCCAGCCATTACTAATTACATAGTTGACATGCCCGATCCGTCGGGCGCACGATGCGGGCATCAACTAACGAACCAGTAGATAGCCATGGCCCGCCCCGTATCGCCTGCCCTGACCGACGCCGAACGCCGCATTCTGGAGGTGCTCTGGAAGAAGAAGGAGGCGTCCGTGCGTGAGGTCACCGATGAGCTGTCCAGGAAGAAGCCGGTCGCCTATACGACCGTGCTGACCATGTTCAAGGTGCTGGACAAGAAGGGCCTGGTCCACCATCGCAGCGAGGGTCGCGCCTTCATCTACAGCGCCGCGATCACCCGCAGCGACGCGCGCAAGCAGGCGCTGGAGAATCTGCTCAAGTCCTTCTTCAACGATTCGCCCAGTGTGCTGGCCCAGCACCTGATCGATGAGCACGACATGGACGCTGACGAGCTCAAAGCGCTGCAGCAGCGCGTGGACGACGCATCTCCTTCGAGGACGCCCAAATGACCGTGCATTGGACCCAAGCCCTGGCAACGATGGCCGTGCAACACCTCTGGCAGAGCGCCTTGTTGTTCGCGCTGGCTGCCCTTGTAGTGGGGCGCAGCCGGATCAATGCAGAAGCTCGCTCCTGGGCACTCTGCCTGGCCTTTGTGCTGGCTGCGGCATCACCGCTGTTGGTCCTGCTGCCTCGCGCGGCGCCGACGACTGTTGAGGTCGCGCAGCAGGCCGTACTGCCCTTAGCGACTGAGGCTCCAGTGCCGGTTGTCGCGCAGAAAGTGGACGGCATCACCAACACGATCCCCGCCTCCACCACGCCGACCCTGCTGCACGGCGCCGTACTGATCTGGTTGCTCGGCACGCTCTGGGGCCTGACCCGCCTGGGCCAAGGCGCATGGCAAGCGCGTCGCCTGCATCGCAGCGCGCGGCATTCGCCCCAGCACGAAGCGCTGCTGGGTGGAGAACTGCCTGCGGGTGCCAGCGTTGCACTGTCCGATATCGCCCCGGGGCCGATGGTGGTTGGCCTGTGGTCGCCGCGCATTCTGGTGCCGACCACCATGGCATCCACCCTGCCCCCGGCCGCGCTGCGTGATCTGCTGCTGCATGAAGCCGCGCATATCCGTCGGCATGATCTGTGGATCACCGCTGCACAGCGTGCACTGCTCGCCGTGTACTGGTGGAGCCCGTTCCTGCACCTGCTGGGCCGTCGGCTGGATCTCGCCCGCGAGATGGCTTGCGATGAGCAGGCGGCCCTGCGCACCGGCAGTGGCCGCGGCTATGCCGATTCCCTGCTGGCCGGTATCGCCGGATTGATGACTCAGCGCGGGCACAGCGCGCCACTGGCCGTCGGCATGTCCGCCACCCGCAGTGGCTTGAGCCAGCGCATCGATGGGCTGCTGCGCCTGGACACGCGTTCAACCCGCTGGACAACGCGCTTCGGCTGGGGCGCACTGTGTGCGGTTGCGCTGGTCGCGCATGTTGGTGTCACCGTGGCCGCTACGCCGCGGTTGGGCAAAGCGATCATCGTTGCAGAGAACGAAACCGCCACTACGTCGCGTACCGTCTCGCCGCACGCCGAGCAGCTGCTCAGCGCGGCCAGCAACGGCGACATCTCCCGCGTGCAGCAGCTGGTCAAGACGGGGGTTGCCGTGGATACGCAGGTCAGTGGCGACGGCACCGCGCTGATCATCGCCGCCAAGCAAGGCGAACTGGCGATGGTCGACGCCCTGCTCGTGCTCGGCGCGCAGCCCGACCTGGCCTCGCGCGGCGATGGCAATCCACTGATCGCGGCGGCACGTCGCGGTCATCTGCCGGTAGTGGAGCGTCTGGTCGGCGCCGGGGCCGACGTCAACCGCATCGTCGCCTACGACGAAACCCCGCTGATCAATGCCGCCCGCTCCGGTGACGTCGACACCGTGGCCTATCTGGTCGAGCACGGTGCCGACGTCAACCTCGGCGTGGTGGCCGATTTCGGGCAGTGGCGCTCGCCGCTGAACCAGGCACGCAACGATCGCGTCCGTGACTACCTCACCCAGCGTGGTGCGGTCGCCGGCAGACGCTGACCGGCCGCACTCCCCACGGGTGACGCTGATCGGTGCGATGGCCTCCGCCGCCATCGCCTGCCACGCAATACCTCTTTCGCTGCACCGTATCGCCCCTCTCTGCGGCGTGCACGCGCACGCCTGTCTTTCGCCCATCGCCCCCCTCATGAGGTATCGCATGGCTTACGCATCCACTCCGCAGGCATCCACACCATTGCGATTCCACCGCGCTCAGTACGGCCTGCTGCGCGCGTCATTGTGTGCCGCGCTGCTACTGCTGCTTGCCGGCCCTGGCGCGGCGGCGGACCGCGAAGACGCTACGATTCGCACGGCGCTCGCCTCCGGCCTGCGCCCCAGCGTGGTGCCGGCCGATACCGGGCTGCCGCACTGGTCGCTGCAGGAACGCATGACCCAGCACCATGTCCCGGGCGTTGCGATCGCCGTTCTGCGCGACGGCAAGCTCGTTCACAGCGCCGGCTACGGTACGCGCGAGGTGGGCACGCAGGCTGCCGTGAATGCAGACACGCTGTTCTCGGTCGGCTCGGTCAGCAAGGTGGTTACGGCCGCCACCTCACTGCGATTGGTCGCCGACGGCACCCTCGCGCTGGACCGGGACATCGCCACCTACCTGCGCAGCTGGAAAGTTCCGGCTACCCCGTCGGTGCCGGCATCGCAGCTGACCCTGCGCATGTTGATGTCGCACACCGCCGGGCTGGGCGTCCATGGTTTCGCCGACTACCTGCCCGGCGAGCCGCTGCCTACCTTGCTGCAGACACTGGACGGCATCGCCCCGGCCAAGAACAAACCCGTACGTCTGATCCATACACCCGGCGAACGGGGCGATTACTCTGGTGGCGGCGTGATGGTCGAACAACTCGTGCTCGAAGACGTGACCGGCCAGCCGCTGGACACACTCGCACGCAGGCAGGTCTTCGAGCCACTGCATATGCAGCGCAGTCGTTTCACCGATCCCACCACCAACACCGACAACATCGCCAAAGCGCATGACGGCGACGGCAAGCTCACCGCGCTGCCGCGCGGCTGGCAGTCGTTCCCCGAGCAGGGGGCCTCCGGCCTGTGGACCAGCGCCAACGACCTAGCCGCGTTCGTTGTTGCCCTCACGGCCAGCTACCGTGGCCAGGGCGAGTTCCTGCCGCGGCCCATTGCGACCGACATGATGACCGAGGTATCGCCGAGCTGGCACGGCCTTGGCCCGCGCCTGGACGGTGCCGGGCAGACGCGGATCTTCCACCATGGTGGCTCCAACGACAGTTACCGGGCGTGGATCGAGGGGTATCTGGAGACGGGCGACGGCTTCGTCATTCTTACCAACGGTGAGAACGGTGCTGCGCTGGCGACGGAGATCCGCAATGCACTGTCGGATGCGATCGGGCGTGGCGTGAATCCTGCCGTGCGCACGGTTGCGCTGGACCTTCGTGAGCCTCGGTATGCGGACTATGCCGGTGTGTTCGAGCAGGACGAGAGCGTGCCGATGGCGCAGCGCCGTGCGTTGGCCGACATCTTCGACCTCCCGGCGCTGGAGGTGAAGGTGGCTGACGCGGAGGTGCGGGTGGGTGTGGCTGGCACGAACCGCGATGGGCGGGTGCTGCCGGTGTCACCGAATCGGTTCGTGTCACCGGATATCGATGGGCTGGAGATCGAGTTCCATCGGGATGCGTTCGGGAAGCTGGAGGCGTTGAGTGTGGTCTTTGGGGAGGGGCGGGGGTATTACGTGTGGCGGAAGCTAGCAACGCAGTAGCCGCCGGATCGATCCCTATCTGTTTGGACAATCGCAACCACTCTCTTCATTGACCCAGTGTATTGCGATACGCTGGCTCTATCGAATCCAAGATTCGCATGAGAGTTGCTTGCGCCATGGTGGAGCACTGGACAGACAGTGAGCTAGAAGCAGCAGTGGATGCTTACCTCAATATGTTGACTGATGAGTTGAATGGCCGCCGCGTCGTCAAGGCACACACCTATCGCGAGCTGTCTGAGAAGGTCGGGAGGAATGCCAAGGCGTGGGAGTTCCGCATGCAGAACATTTCCTATGTTCTAGATGGGCTCGGCTTGCAATGGATCGACGGTCTTAAGCCAGCCAAAAACGTGGGCCAGGACGTTGCGGCACGCTTGGTCAAGCTGATCGAGGTGCGGCCATTCCCACAGCAGAGCCGCGCGCCCACTCTGGATCAGGTGACTCAGGACGCTGAAACGGAAGGCGCATTCAATCCAGGGACCGCTTCCGACCAGCGAACGCGGGTGCTTGCGAGCATTGTTCGCCGACGCGGTCAGCCCGCATTTCGTGCGGCCTTGATCAAGGCATATGCCGCACGCTGTGCCGTCACCGGGTGTGACGTATTGGATGCACTCGAAGCCGCGCACATCTTTCCGTACTTGGATGGCGAGACAAACGCTGTAAGCAATGGGCTACTGCTCAGGGCTGACATCCATACATTGTTCGACCTGCGTCTGATTGCCGTTGATCCAGATACGCGGACGGTTCTAGTCGCTCCTAGCTTGCGCGCTTCAACCTATGCGTCGCTAGAGGGAGTTTCGCTAGCGACTACGGCAGCAGCCGTTGACCGTGCTAGCCCGCACGCGCTGGTTTACCACCGAGCGAAGTGCGATTGGTAATCGACCAACCAGTGTTCCGAAGGCAAAGCATTGCAGACACCGCCCGGTGAAATTCTCACCGGGCGGCGTCTCGCGATCATTGGTTACAGCGCAATCCGAGCAACAGACTCTTCACTGCCCTTCGCCTCGCTGTCACCGTTCTTGACGGTCACGTACAGCACGTTCTTCTTGGCATCCAGCGCCAGGCTGTTCGGGTGCGTCGGCACCGCGTACGTCGCCACCTGCTTGTAGGTATCGCTGTTATATGCGGTGACGGTGCCGCCATCGCGGTTGGTCACGTACAGGCGCTTGCGCGGTGCATCGAGCAGGATGCCCAGCGGGCCGGCATCGGTCGGGATGCTGGCCAGTTCCTTGCCGGTGGTACGGTCCAGCACCAGCACACGCTGGCCCGGATGCTTCGATTCGAAACCCGAGCTGCTGGCCTGGTACTTGCGGATCATCTCCGAGCCCTGGTCGGTCACGAACAGGCGCTTGCCGGCCGGATCCAGCGCAATGTTCATCGGCTGCTCGGCACTGACCTTGAAGCGCTGCTCAACCTTGCCGGTGTCGGTACCGACGGTGACGACCTCGGCCAGCAGGTTGGAGGTGTACACGCGCTTGGCCTTGGCATCCAGCGCCAGGCCCGGTGCCTTGGCGTTGCCCAGGCCCGGAATGGTGTTGATGACCTTCAGCGACTGCGTATCCACCACGAACAGCACGCTGCCCTCACCCGAATGACCGGTGACGTACAGGCGGTTGTTGGCGCCATCGACGACCAGCTCGCGCAGATCGTGGGTGTAGGCGGCCTTGCCATCCTTGCCGACCTTTTTTTCCATCAACTGCACGATGCCGACCGGTTTGTTGGTGGCAGTGTCGACCACGGTGATCGAGGTATCGACGGTGTTGCCGACGTACAGCCGGTCGTTGGCATCGTCCAGCACTACGCCGAACGCCTTGCGCTCCAGCGGGATGGCGGTTTCGACGGCCAGGGTTTCCGGATTCAGGCGCAGCACCTGGGACGGACCGGCGGCATCCCCGAAGCCGCCCGAGGAGGCGACGAAGACGGCGTTCTGCTTGGGGCTGAAGGCCAGCTCGTAAAGGCCTTGGGCGATGGCTTTGCGCTGGACGGCGGTGGTGCTGGCGGATGCGGTGGCCTGGTCAGCGGCGAACGCGGACGGGGCGCCAAGGCTCAGGGAGATGGCGAGGGCCAGAGCGACCGAACGGATTACGGAATTGCGGTACATGCGAGCTTCCTTGAAGGGGCACGGGAGGGTGTCCTGGCTCGCTGGGCCGTACATGTGACGGCCGGCCCCGCATCTGTCTGCGCTGGGTGGGCTGGCTGGGTTTGCGGGGGAATGGTAGCAGGATAGGCTGCGGGTATGGCGTGCACCGTTACCAGCAACACCTCCCGGCCCCAGGCACGTGTCTACCAACCCTCTGGCACCACTAGTTTCCCCTGCTCCAGATCAAACGGCAGCACCCACAATCTCAGCCGAGCATCAAACGCGAACACCGGCAGAGCCTGGTCGAAACCCGCATGCAGCGGATATACGAGCGCCATCTCGCCCGCGCCCTCGAGGTACCGCTGCCCGTAAGCGAACATCTGGTAGAAGTCTGCCTGCTTCAACCCGTACGTCTCCCGCGAGTCCGAAGCGAGCCCGTCGAGCACCTTCCACTTGGTATCCAGCACGCGCAGCTCTTCGCCCCGGCGCAGCAGGAAGTCGGGGATCAGGTTGAACCATCCCTTGCCCTGGTGGCTGCACAGGTGTTCAGACGCCGCACCACCCACCTGCCATGCCGGCGCAAACTGGCGGGCCAGGCATACGCCAACATAGCGCTCGAACAGGCGCTCCATTGGAAATATCATGCTGGGGCTGCGCCAATCTCCCCGCAGCGCCAGCGGGCTCTGCCCCGACAGGATCAGCTCGCACAACGGGCGCACCGACCGGTAGTGCGCCATCAGCCGGTCAGTGCCCCAAGCACGCAGGTCCGTGGCGACGTGGGTGCTGCGCGGCACGCCAGCCATACGCGTGGACAGCTCATGTGCCAGCCGCCAGCTACCAGGGTTTCGCGTACGAGCGCACACGCAATCCAACGCAGACCGCAGCAGGCGGTTCTCCGGGCGATCTTCGCTGAAGACGTCATGCTCCAGGTGGAACAGATGGGCGCGGGTGGGCGGTTGCCGTAGCTGCCGCGTGGTATCCAGTCGCCCGCGCAGGAAAACCTGCTCCTCGCGCACGCGGGTGTAGTCGAAACGCAGCCCGCGCTTGACCAGCTCATCCAGCGCAGCCAGGAAGCGCGCCATCACCCATTCGTTCAACGGCAGATCGAACAGCGCTACCCCGGCCAGGCTGCCTTCGCGCGGTGGGATGTCCAGCACCGTGCACAGCATGCGCCGCAGCAGCCGACGGGCGGAAGCGTGGTCGCCGTCGGCGGTGACATGCTTGGGCAGCACCTCCAACGTTGTGCCGTCCGGGCATTCCATTACCCCTACGTACTGGTCCAGCCGTAGCCAGCGGGCACCGTCGCGCTGCACCAGGGCAGCGCCGCCGCCACGCAGGCGCTCGAACTCCGCGCATAGCCAGTCAAATGACGCCTGCGGCAGCCAAGCCGCATCCATTCCTTCCTGCCGCGGCGCATGTGCGCAGACGCCAATCCGCGCGTATTCGCGGACCGTGAGCACCGCCACGGCTCAGCCAGCCCGACCAGCGAGAATTCCCCGGTAGCTGGCTGCCTTTTCAAACGCCGTCTCATGGATGTACCACCGTGCGCTATCTGGCGCGAGCTGCACATCCGGTGCGAACAATCGGCCCAGCTGAAGGTCGCGCTGGCGCAGGAAGCGCTCGCCCTCCGGTTTGACACCATCGTTGAGCACCCAGGCAATGCGCTGCCAATCCTCGAAGAAGTACTCCTGCAGTAGCGGCAGGATGCGCAGGCGGAAGGCCTCGGCCAGCGATGGCAGGTCGGTTACGCCCATCAGGTAGGCATGGCCGATAAGGTGGTCGCGCCCCAGCAGCACCTCAATGCGGTCATTGATCGTGCCCAGCAGCTCGCCCAAAGGGACATCGTCGATGACAGCATCCAGCAGCTCTGGCTGTGGCGGCATCTCGATGAACCGGAAACGCCGGCGCAGGGCCACGTCCATGGCCGCCAACGAACGGTCGGCGGTGTTCATGGTGCCGATCAGGTGCAGGTTGGACGGCACCGCGAATACCTGCTTGGAGTATGGCAGGCGCACCGACAGCGCCTCGTCCATGCCCTGCCGCTTGCAGGGCTCGATAAGGGTGATGAGCTCGCCGAAGATGCGTGCGATGTTGCCCCGGTTGATTTCATCGATGATGAGCACATACGGCAGATCGCTGTGCTGGGCCTCGATGCAGAGCTCTAGGAACACGCCGGGCTCCACTACATACTCCAGCGCACCGCCCTCGCCCGTGCGCGCTTTCAGTCCCTCCACGAAGTCTTCGTAGGCGAAGCTCTGGTGGAAGGTGACAAAACGGATGCGACCTTCTTCAAGCAACACATCGAAGCGCTGCTTCAGCAATGCCCGGCCACCGGCGCCGTGGCGGGCTGCGGTCGCCAGCAGTGGCGGGTCGAGGATTTCCAGCGCTTTTTCCACTACGCCGTAGGTTTTGCCGGTGCCCGGCGGGCCGTACAGAATGGTATTGGTGGGCCGGTGCGCGGGGATCATATTGGCCTCGTCGTCCACTGCTTCATCTTCAGACTCCTCATCCTCGGCTTCCTCAACCTCGTCCTCACGCTCGGCGCCCTCACCCTGCTCGTAGGCGATGGCCACCCACAGGAACGATTGAATGTCGATCATGTCTGCCGGCGGCCAGCCATCTTCTTCGAGGCGTTTGGCGAGGCGATTAGCCAGAGAGCGGATGCGCTCCCACTCTTCGGTCACCATGCCGCCCTTGCCGAAATCGAAGGTCGGATCCAGCAGACTCAGCGCCCGGCGCATCTGTCCGGTCTTGATGAAGAAGTAGGCGGTGGGATCGTCCAAGGTAAGCAGCAGGCTCGACAGTGAGCGCTGAGCTGCCGACTGCAAGGGCGTGCTGAGCCCGGCCAGGCAATCGTTGAAATCATCCAGCCGGTCACCGGGTCCCTGCAGGCGAAGTAGCTCCGCTACCCCGGTGCCCAACTGTATCTGGTCGTGTTCGGGAAGTTCAGCCAATTGGGCCACGATGCGCCATCCGACCACGTTCTGGGGTTGGGGGTTATCGCTGCCTACGCGGACACGCAGAAGCTTGATCAACGCCCTCCAGACGTCCTGCGCTGGTCCGTTCCGAAGCGCCGGGACGAGGATGTTTTCGTAGTGCTTGACCAACTGGCGCTTGTAGCTGGATTCGCGCAACAGCCGCGGGTCATCAAAGCCAGTGAAGCCGGGGAACCGCGCCAGGAATCGCGCGCGCAGCCGCACGTAGCCCAGTTCGAAGGTATCCCGCTGTTGACCAGTGCGCGGCTCTATCCGGTACTTCCCTTCGCCCTCTCGCACCAGTAGCAGGGAATCGCCCGCCACCAGACCCAGCCGCTTGAATGCAGGACCCACACGGGACCGGATACGCGCGGAACCCGGCCCGCTGGCGCGCAGGTCCGAAGTAACCTGGTAGCCGTCCGCGAAGGTGAACACGGCCCTCCGGCCCGAAGGGGCATCTGGCCGGCCCAACATGGAGGAGGGAAAGCCCGCCCAGCCGGGATCGACAGTGATGTAGCCATTGCGGAGGGCACCGTCGGTGAGCACCACCTCGTAGGTGAGCGTCGAAGCGGCTGTATCAGCCTGATCCGCACTATGCATTTCGCACATCCGGCGCTTGGTTGATCGTGCCAATCCCTGTGCTGACCATGCATTCCCCCTGTTTACAATTAAGGAATGCTACGGCGGCACGCTTGGAGACGACAAGGGGCGAACAGAGCTGCTTGCCATTCCCTGCATGGAGCAGGCGGCCGCTTGACCGGGTCGAAGGCCCCGGCCCCGGCCCCGGCCTCTGCGTCGACATCCACACACGATTGCCGCACCACATACTCCCGCATCAACCGCTGGAGCACCTGTGCGGCGGGGCGGTGTTCGCGCGCCGCCGCGTGCTGAAAGCTGGCGCGCAGGCCAGCGGCCATTTCCAACTGCATGAAGACACTCTTGCTCATGCGTTCCTCCCACTGCTGGGTTATGAAACAGGTTGTACATCCACACTGCACCGGGCGTGCAGTGACGTGCTGGCGTTTGCGCCTGCCACAGCGCAGCGCTGCCGAACCGGGGCAGCCACCACTGCAGCTGTGCGGCCAGGCCGCCCGCAAGGGCTGGCGGGCACTGGCCGTGCAGCGACCCACCCGGCGGGTGGGCGCGGGCGCTCAGCCGGTGCGGCGCTGCAACTTGCAGGGGATCCTCTTGACCACCGGCACGGGCCGATCCACCACCGTAAGGGTGATGCTGCCGTGCGTGGCCTCCGCCTTCAGGCGGGCGCCTACGTCGAAGCCGAGCTTGTCCAGCCAGCGGCCGCGCAGCCTGAGGTAGGGAACAATCTCGGTGGGAGCGCACTCTTCGCGGTCCGGGTACGTCAGCCCGCCTACGCGGTAGCTGCGTGCGGGGCGGGCGTAGGGTTTGCGCTTGGGGCGCGCGTCATCGGGTTCTTCTTCCCACGGCGTCAACATGTTGGACCTCCTGCAGGGCTTGCCCTTGCCGGGATGGCAAGGGCGTCGGGAGGTTAGAAACCGTCTAGCCACAACCGGCAGGCGTATTTCCCCTGGGGGGTGTTGTATTAGCCACCCTCCCGACAAAGGCGCGTCCAACATCTTGTGGCTAGAAGAGTTTCTACGCCCCGATGAACACCATGCGCGTTGGTGCGGAGGATGGGAAATTGCTTGTTCCTGTCGATCTGCCGGGGGTTGATTGGCCCCATCTAAGCATTGGCGCGCATGGCTCGCTGCAGTAACAGTATCTGGCAGGCTGCGCACGCGCCCCGACCGAATCTTGCAAAGACGCACCGACGAGCGGATCCGACCGTGGTAGATCACAGAGGTCGGTGGCGCCAGCCTTGAAACTTTTCCCGACACACCACGCGACTACGATGGCCGAGCGGTCCGGATTTAGAGGCGCAGTGACCTGCTAGCCAGGAATGCTGCGCTGGGCTGCTAGAAGGATGCTGATTCACCCAGGGCGTAATATCCAGAGCTGGGGCGCCACTAAACAGACGAGCGCCTGAATTAGCTAATCCCGGAATGGCACCTGACGACTACGCCACTCGGCTTAGAGCAATGAAAGATGTCATCGGCAGGGAGACCGGAGACCGAGCGGAATTCGGGTCGGGAACCTTGCGCCATCGCTCCTTTTCGCCTGTTGATGCATGCGTGCACGTGTCAGCTTTGATTGCAGTTCAGTATCGCGGCGTAGACAATTCGGACTAGTACACAGGAGGATTTGCGCATGATCGTGCCACCGAGAGCTCTATTCGAGAGCGACCCGAGTGAATGGCCAGTTCGAGGGCTATCGGAGCGGGAGCTCCATCATCCGGAGGGAGTCGGACTTGACTTACGGCTTGACACCGTACGCACCCTGAATGGCATGGGTGAACTCATGATTGAAACGCGCAAGACTGCCGATGCTCGACTGGTAGAGCCAGACGCCAACGATCGGTTCTTCTTGCGCCCTAGCACTTGGTACATAGTCACCACGGTAGAAACTATGAACTTTCCGCTGAACATGGCGGCAACTGTATACCCAAGGAGCACTCTATTCCGAAGCGGCGTAGCCCTTCACTCCAGTGTGGTCCCGCCCGGGTACGTAGGCATCCTCACATTTGCAATGCAGGTCGTCTCACCAGCAGGCTTCAGCATCCAACGCGGCTCGCGATTCTGCCATTTGGTGGTTTCTGCCGTAGCCCCAGGCGCCACCCAATATAAGGGCCAGTGGCAAGGAGGCCGTGTAATGCAACCATATTCTGAGGATCAGAAGTAATGAGCGTCGTGGAAATAAAGAATCGAGTCGTTCACGATGAGAAACGATTCCAGGAGGCGGGCTTATCGGACCGAAGCCTCCTTTTCCTAGATGGAGGGCTTCCACCCAGCAATTTCTCCGTGGAACTGAGTGTCGGGAGGTCATGGAGTGAGAAGTACGGAGCATCCTCCACCACAATGTACGAAATCGGGAGCGACGGCCTTGCTATCGCGAGGCATGGGTCAATAGTCGTGGAGGTAGCTGAGTCCATTAAGGTTCCGCATAACATGTACGGACTGGTAGTGCCGACGGGAAGTCTCTTCCTCGATCGAGGCGTGCTGATAGCACCTGCGAAGGTTGAACCATCTTTCCATGGCACGTTGAAACTTCGTCTCTTCAACACAACGGGATATAAACACACGCTAAAGATTGGCGACAAGATCGCGTCAATCGTTTTCTTCTCAACGGAGAACACCAGTTTTCAGCAAGCCGTTTCTAAATCCAGTCTACGCATCGTTCCAGCGGTTCCGCCTTTCACCCGTCTTTGGAGCTGGGCATCTCGCAACATTCCGCAAATCGCCACATGGGTGATCATGATAGGTTGTAGCTCCCTGACGAGCACTGCGTTAACGCTATTGGTCGTCAATAAGTACCATGCCCCGACGCAGACAAGCAATCAGACGCCCCCTCAGCCTGCCGTCCCCACAAATAAAGGCAAGTAATGCTTATCGTCTCCGACAACCTCAAAGGCATTGCCAAGTCCCTTAACATATGCAACGCGTCTCTCGTGGAAGAGTTTTCGATAAAGATTAACCTCGACAGATCAATCATTAGAATGCGGGACCATCCATTGACGCTGGATCCAGTCCAGTACGGGCTCAACTATGAGCCCGAATACTACTTTAAATCCAAGGAAACCTTATCGGGCCCGATGATTTTGCTTCCACAGCAGAACGTGCTTGCTTGCTCTCAAGATACATATTCCATGCCCAGTGGGTACTTTGGACTGGTACAAACCAAGGGCAGCCTTGCGCGGCTATTTGTAACGGCAACTGCCAATGACGGGCAGGTGGAGCCTGGTTACAGGGGAAGGATAACGCTGGAAATGACGAATCTCGCAAAGTTCCCTGTGAGTATCGCGCCGGGCGATACGGTCGCCCAGATGTTCGTATTCCGCTGCAGTAGCGATGCAGCCAATCCCTACAGAGGTCGGTACCAGAACGCCGACGGCCCTACGCTTGCCGTGTTCACAACATGAGCAACTGGCGCGGCGAAAGCAAGCGATAGGGGCGGCGAATAGACACCGCATCGTGGAAGTCGCGAACATGCCCAGATTGATCGAGCAAACACGAGGCAGCAGTCATTACAGAAGCAGGCAAATATTCCAATTGGATCACGTTTTGGCATCCCCATCTTGCCCCGACTTGATGGCCGGGCGTAATGAACTCTTCTTTCACCGACACGTTCAGGTTCCGGCCGTAGACCATCCAGACGTGGACCAAAAGACCACGGGGCAGCGGACGAAACTGGCTTGCGCGAAGGAACTTGCCTACAACTCCACAGTGAATGCCCATACACGCTTAGTTCCAATGCTGGTCTCGCGCGCGTAAGAGCTGCACTCGGGTAGGAGAATCGCACAAGAACCGCGAAATCTACCCTCAAGCAACCAATAGACAATGGAGCCAAGCGCCTGGACCTTGGTGGCGAGTGGGGACAAATAGATGTTGTACCGATCTAGAGAGTCGAGGTTTGCCACCATCTCCGAGATCACCGCTGCAGTAACGAATGGGTCGTTAGCGGGCGCGAACTTCCTATTTGTTACCCAGTCATCACTTAGAGCCTTGTCTCCACTCATGGAAGCTCGAATTGCACTCTGCTGGTACATATCAGGGCTCAGCGAAGGGAACGAAAACAAAGGTCTGACGACCGCACCTTTGCGCGCAGTCATTACTTGACCGACCAACTCATGGTCGTAGCCGACTCCTAAGATTACCGCGTCCTTTCGGTAGTCCATGCTACTCCCCAGGCCTTCAACCGTTTTAACTCTTCCTGTAGTAGTAGTGCTAAATCTAGTATTTTCCTGACGGGTGTACGCTGACGGTTCTGTGTAGATGGCTACAAAGCTCTTGACGCCAAGCGACTCTAACTTTGCCACTAGAAAAATTAGAACGTTCCGCATGAATCCGGTGATATCTATACCAATGGAGACCCCAGGGGCCAACTCCCCCAACGCATTGACAAGGCTATTAACTTGCTCTCTTTCAGAAATTCCGGTGGGCGCTACAACTTCCCCTGCCGGCCACTCATCCCGACTGTAATTGTATTCCGGGTGAACCATCCACACCTTACGTGCTGAGCGGATTCCAGTGAATACATCAACAACCCGGTCCGATGAGTTGTATGCAGAAATGAAGACATCAAAGGAGTCAACACTCAGACCAATGGCTTCTGGCTTGATGTTTCGGCGATAGTAAAGCGCGTAGTCGACACTCATTGAAAAAGTGCTTCCTGAGCTTTTGCGGCTCCGGTGTCGAACGGATCATTCCATTTAGAAGCCAACGACCTTAGCGCAGAGTCAAACCCCTTTGACAGAGTGTGATCAAATATTGCGTTGATAATCGGTGCCGGTAGCGATATATCTCCCCGCGTCGCAACTGGAAGCTGCCACTTGGGCGCCAACAGGGGATTTAGATGAATCTTCCTGTGCAATCGGTGACTATTGCGGTCCGGGCGCCCGTCAGCCACCTCAAAGATCAATGAGTAATTAAGGGCCTGTTGCAATTCATATCTTGATGTATCCGTTAGACCCTCCTCCGAAAAACTTACCGCCAGCGGCGAGACTTCCGGAATGTTCATTGAATATCGAGCTGTTCTAAGTAAATCGCCCAGGCGAGAAATTGCAAGCTTAGCGCGCTCTGACGGGCTGCCGAAGTTGGAGTCTGACTCGTAAAGAAAATGAGCGGCCTCAACACTTGCCGCACTTTGAAGTTCCACAGACAACCTCTCGCCTCGCATGATGTCTACGCCCCTGAACGCGGAAATCGCGTAGGCACGCCCAAGGATTATCAACAGATTTCTCGGGTTGTTACATGACATTTGAACGAATGTCTTAAACCCTGCGTAAGGAACTCGGTGAGATTTACCAGCCTCCTTACAACACTGAGCAAACAGATCGACCGCCCAATGGCCATATGCGTTATGGTACCTACCCTTTAATGTGCCAGAAGACCTGACGTATCTATTCGCCTCATCCCGAATGGCTTCAGCACACTGGATCGCGGCAGCACCGACCCAATTCCTTCTGCGCTTTTTGCAGAACATGAGAATATTTAGTTTCTGAATCAGCGGAGGAAAATTTCCAACCAACAGAGCCACGACAGCATTGGCGCTCTCATTCAAACCAGGACTCTCCCGCAACATGTTACGGAGCCGCTCGCCTGCCTGGAGCCCAACCTCAGCGCTAGCAAACTTATCAATACCCGAAGCGTAGAACCGCTGATTGTCCACGCTCTCGAACATTTTTGGAACAGTCGCATAGGGCTCGCCGTCGGAATCGACACTGGCTACCTTCAATCTCCGCGCAATGAACTCGTGCGCGAACTTGCTGTACCCCGTCCATTCCCGCATTATCTCATCTAGACTAGTAGTCTTGTAGTCAGAACCTTCTCGATTCTCTTCGTCTCCAATCGTGGCTTGCGTCTTCATCGAATAGAGGCGCCCACTGATTCGGAAAGAAACGTGTCCCTCGCTATACCTGATAAGCGTATTTATGACTTTCTGCTGGTTAGCTGTAAAGTTCTCAACTTCATCAACTAAGTACAGCAAGGGAACACCCTTGAGATCAGCACAGTACGCCGGAAGCGCTCGCCCCAATCCTATTGCCAATCCACCCAAGGCGAATTTCGCTTCCACATGAAGCTGGCCTGTAAAGGCATAGTTGTTCACAGCATCGTCAATTGCTCTCCGCTCTCTTCGCACCCATGCTGCAAGCCTCTCAAGCGTGTCAACCTGCGCATCAGCGATCTCTGCGATGCTCGTAGAGATTTCAGCAATAAAGCCGGACGGATCCAGGAAGTACTTCTGAGATGAAGATCCCTGCATATCAAGCAAAGCATCGAGAACAAGCTCTGCAAGCCGAAGCTCCAAATATATTCCGAACAACTGCTGCCACTTAGGCTCTATCTCTGCGGTAGCTTCGAACCGAGCTGCGTCAACGCCTGTTGCCCGCAGGAAAACCGCCAAGTACCCGTCATCCAGTACGCAACGGATAGCATCCTTAGCGGCACCTCTTATGCGGGACACTTCGTATGAATGATATCTAAGAAGGTGGGTTTTGCCCGCACCTTTACCGCCCAAGATGAATTTTGACAGCGGCTCTTTCGGCTCGATTATCTGCTCAACCTGAGCATGGCCTACCTCTACCCAAAGCTCGATGATCTGCTCGTCAGAGAAGTCAGCGGCGCGAACTAGCGAAAATGGATTCTTGCTCACGTCACTTCCTCATAGTTCTTATCATACCTAAGGAAAACCGGGCTCCATTTATCCTCGCGACCTGGAGACCAAAATATGCACGGCACATTATCCGGCGTATTGTGCGTAAAGCCCATCAACAGTTGCCCGTCTTTATACCCAAGCCCCCTTCCTGGAAAGAGTGACTCGCCATACAGGGACACCATCTTTCGAGCTGCGCCAACGTCAAACCAGTCTGGACAACCCTTAAAATAACGCGAATTCTCTTCAAATGCTTTAAACGTACCATCCATCTCAAACAGAGTTGATGCCTGACCGTCGAAGAGCTTCGGGGAGTTCAGCCGTTCCAGACCTTCCGTTGTCGCAAATAATGATAGGAATTGCAGTCGAATGTTGGGGTGTGAACTACGCAATGCGGCGAGCTCATTTGTAAGATAACCAGCCACCTGACTTCCGCTGCCCACCAAGTCATCGAAAAACACGTAGTTGGTAACGTCTGCATCGCGAGGCTCGTAGCTCACTGTCACGCCGCCCGACCTTGCCGTTGCGTTCCCGACTCTCGCCGAAAACGCGCGATGGAAGTCCGAGAACAGATCTTTGGAAAGTCCGTTGATCTGCCGAAAGTAATAGAGAAGGTGGGCTCCACTCTCTGACGGATTGCCGACGCCTATGAAGCGGGTAAGACGAAGGTGCTGCTCGTAGTGACTTCTGACCAGGTTACTATCAAGCGTCCCACCGAAGTTTCGCCGAATCCTCTGAACCTCGGGACCTTCGTACTTGTCCCTATAAAGGGATTTCAGCATCTCTCTCATCAAGTTCTTACTAAAGTACATGAACTTGGTTAGCATGAAGAGTGAATAGCGTTCTTCGTCGGCGCCACAGTGAGTCCCCACGAAGTTGTTACGCCAGGCATCGATGACCGGCCAGCGGACTTCGCCATCCCACGCGTGGTCTGAAAGCGCCTGGAGCTTCGACTTTAGATCATCGACAACATCACTCACTCTACGATTCCTTTCTAAAAACGATCACCGATTCGCGGGAAATCACAGAAGCCGATTTATTTCGCTTAGTCATCAACCCGCGTGATTTGATAGTGTCGACGAGCTCCAGCTCGACTTCCATACCCTGTGCCCGCATGACTTGCTTAACATATGTGTCATTACGGAGCGGCTGGCCGCAAACCTGATTGTTCCCAATGACAATTACAACCCTTCCATCATCGGCAACAACCTTTGCCATTTCAGCCAAGGCGGTACGGAATTCTTGCAGATAGACCTCGGTAATTCTGGCACGTGTTGCGTTTATGTTACCGATGCAATCGATCAGTTCTGCGAATTGCCCTGGAAGAGCAACCGGAAAATTTGTATCCTTCGAACGATGGACATGCTCGCGACCGATTGATTGCGACTCTAGAAGAGCAAGATCCTTTGGGCTCCCTAGTCCCAACCAGTTCAATGACAACGAGCTGGCTCGAACGTATTTTTGCGCACTTCCGTATGGTGGCGAGGTGAGCACAAGGCTGATTTCAGACCTTTCCACTCTCCGTTTGACACCGGTAGCTACCGAAAGTGCACGCGCATCGTTGCCGACCACGGTGGCGACCTTGCGCTTTGGATTGGCCGCATTGGCGGCCGCGACTCGCAGAATGTTTGCGCGAGATACCCGCTCGAATTCAGCCAAGCACGAGGCATTGCGAATCCAGGCGATGCGCTCCTCAATCTTCCTCTGAGCAACTGGCGTACGCGCGGCCGAAGACTTCATCCGGACTGGCACTGAGATTGCTAGATCCGCGTTACTTAGACGTCGTGCAGCAGCCGAGAAGGAAACTTCAAAGAATTCGCGTAACGTGCTGTCTTCAACTTCTCTGACAGCACGTAGAACTATCTCAAGCTCCTTCTTTACTCTATCCGAGTACCAATGGCCGGCGTTTACTAGCTCCACTTCGGGAGCAACCCTCAGGCGGCCCGCTCTGCTAACGATGCCTGCAAGTGTCGTGGCAAGGAGCTCGGGATGGTAACGCCGGGTCTTTACCTTTGCCACGAGAAGTGCAAAGGGGTTAGCGTCCACCAATAATGCTGCTCTTCCTGCCATGGAAGCTTCCAGCGCAACAGTTCCGGATCCACTAAAAGGATCAAGCACGGCCGTGCCCGCAGGAGCCACTTTTGAAGAATTGCAGAAAAGATTCGCGATATGAGGCAGAAGTTTAGCTGGATACGGGTGGATCAGGTGCGTCAGTCTATCGCCGACATGGATCCAGTCCACCAATGCGCGGAAATCAACACTTAGTGGCTCATCGTTCTTGATGAACTCATCTACAAGGAAATTGTATTTAGCGGTAGTGTCCAACAGAATTGACGTGCTCCGGGGTTAGCACAGGCCAAGTCTCCAAAGTGCGGAAGGCCGGGCTGCAGCAGCCCGGCCTATACAGAGACGGCTTTTAGTGGTGCAGCCAACAGTTGCTGCAGCACTCTACTTCATCAAACCCCGACCGGATTAGCCTTCTCAGGATCAATCTTGTACTGCTTGATCGCCCTAGCCACATCCTTACCCGTCATCTTCCCTTCCTTGGCCAGCGCCGCAATCGCGGCATGCGCGATGTAGTACCGGTCAACCTCGAAGAAGCGACGCAGGTTGGCACGGGTATCCGAACGACCAAAGCCATCCGTACCCAGCACCGTGTACGACATTGGCACGAACGCACGGATCTGGTCCGCATACGCACGCACATAGTCGGTCGCGGCAATCGCCGGGCCCTGGCGGCCTTCCAGCAGCTCGGTCACGTAGGCCTTGCGCGGTTCGGCTTCCGGGTGGAAGCGGTTATAGCGCTCGGCATCGAAACCATCGCGGCGCAGTTCGTTGATGCTCGGGCAGCTCCAGATATCGGCGGTGACGCCGAAGTCCTTGTCCAGCAGCTCGGCCGCAGCAATGGCTTCACGCAGGATGGTG